>OHDP01000524.1_pt1 | contig 24090 bp, 23 predicted proteins | sample 1567011 | NCBI WGS metagenome assembly OHDP01 (sample SAMEA3879532, study PRJEB24766) | human gut metagenome | biome: human-associated habitat; feature: feces | place: USA | collected 1985/1987
TGATAACTCGACAACGAAGATTCTTGCGTTGAAAGGTATCGGCAACGGTATCTCCAACATCCTGTACTTCCGTCGGAAAGCCGGAGGATGGGAGCTGTATAAGTTTGAAGACACCAGTATATAACTTTTTTAAACAGATAGATTATGTATTCTCTTTTGCCCTACAATACCTTCGGCATTGATGTCAGTGCCTCCCGTTTTCTGGAATACGCCTCAGTAGCGGAACTGAAGGAGTATATTGCGCAAGGTGCCGTTACGACACCTTTTTTGCATATTGGCGGCGGCAGCAATCTGCTGTTTACCAAAGACTACGACGGGCTGATACTGCATTCCCGCATCGGAGGTATCGAAGTGACGGCCGAAGACTCTCAGACCGTATCCCTGCGTGTCGGCGCGGGAGTTGTGTGGGATGATTTTGTAGCCTGTTGCGTGGAGCATGGATGGTATGGAGCGGAGAATCTTTCGTTGATTCCCGGTGAGGTGGGAGCGAGTGCCGTGCAAAATATCGGAGCCTACGGAGTGGAGGTGAAAGACCTGATAACGGCGGTAGAGACAGTGAACGTTCAAGGATACGGGCGTGTCTACTCTGTCGAAGAATGCGAGTATGCCTATCGCAGCAGCATTTTCAAGCGTCCTGAGAACAAATCCGTTTTTGTCACCTATGTCCGCTTCCGTCTTAGTAAAGAAGAACGGTATACGCTGGACTATGGAACGATTCGCCAGGAACTTGCAAAGTATCCTGCACCGACGTTGCCCATTGTCCGTAAAGTGATTATTGAGATTCGCGAAAGTAAACTGCCCGACCCGAAAGTGATGGGAAATGCAGGCAGTTTCTTTATGAACCCCATTGTGGCGAAAGAAAAGCTGGAAGCCTTGCAGCGGGACTATCCCCGCATACCTTACTATGAGCTTCCTGACGGGCGTGTGAAAATCCCTGCCGGATGGATGATCGACCAATGCGGATGGAAAGGAAAATCCTTAGGACCTGCCGCCGTCCACGATAAACAAGCATTGGTGCTGGTGAATCGGGGTGGAGCGAAAGGCAGTGACATTGTCGCACTCTCAGATGCGGTGCGGGCTTCAGTACGCGATAAATTCGGTATCGATATCCACCCGGAAGTAAACGTAATTTAATGAAGTATGAAGGTAAGAATCATTGGAAGTGGAACATCGACAGGAGTGCCCCAGATTGGTTGCACATGTGCAGTTTGTACTTCTGCCGATCCGAAAGATAACAGGTTGCGTGCCTCTGCCATTGTAGAGACGGAAGATGCGCGCATATTGATAGATTGCGGTCCCGACTTTCGGGAGCAAGTACTGCATCTCCCTTTCGAGAAGATAGACGGAGTGCTCATTACGCATGAGCATTACGATCATGTGGGCGGTCTGGACGATCTTCGTCCGTTCTGCCAGTTTGGTTCAGTTCCTATTTATGCGGAAGAATACGTAGCACGCGGATTGCGTTCGCGCATGCCCTATTGTTTTGTGGAACATTCGTATCCCGGTGTCCCTAATATTCCTTTGCAAGAGATTGTGGCGGGACAACCCTTTTACATAAACCATACCGAAGTGCTTCCCCTGCGTGTGATGCACGGGCGGTTGCCGATTCTCGGATACCGGATCGGAAAACTCGGTTATATCACCGATATGCTGACCATGCCCGAAGAATCCTATGAACAATTGGCAGGCGTGGATGTTCTGATTGTGAATGCACTCCGCATAGCCCCGCATCCTACACATCAGAATCTGGAGGCGGCTTTGGCGGTTGCGCGGCGCATTCAGGCAAAGAAGACATACTTTATACACATGAGTCATGATATGGGCTTGCATGCCGAAGCTGAACGGAGACTTCCGGAGAATATTCATCTGGCATTTGACGGATTGGAAATCCTTCTTTAATTACCGGCGGATTTTTTAGCAAAAGTTTTGTTTTCTTTGTAGAAATTATTATTTTTGCACCGAGCCGATAAACAGCAAATATTATGAAACTTCGTACGATAGTGAAAATAGCGGTCACTTCTTCTGTTGTACTTCTGTGCGCAGGTTTCGTCATGTACTCTTTTTTCAGGCTGTCGGCGGCTGACGGACAGAGAAATTTCAATCTTTACGAGCTGGTTCCCGCCACTACTTCGGCAGTGTTTGCTACCGATGATGTGCTTGAGTTTGTGACTGAAACCGATAATCTGACTTGCAGCAAAGAACGGCAATACCTGTATGTATCCAAGCTGTTTTCCTACTTAAAACATTCCCTGTACGAACTTTCCGAAGATAGTCCCCACGGATTGAGTCGGCAAATGAATCAAATGCTGATAAGTTTCCATGCTCCGGACAGCGAACGCGACCAAGTGCTCTATTGCAGATTGGGAGAAGGTGATAAAGAACTGATAGACAGATTTGTGCAAAAATACATTTCATCACTCTATCCGCCGAAAACCTTCGATTACAAAGGAGAAAAGATAATAATCTACCCGATGGCGGACGGTGATTTCCTCGCTTGCTATCTCACGTCCGATTTCATGGTGTTGAGCTTCCAGAAAAAACTGATAGAAGAAGTCATTGATACCTACAAGAAGGGAGATTCTCTGGCGGATGATCCTGCTTTCATGCAGATAAACGCACCGAAAAAAAGCAGAGCGGTCGCTACCATTTATACCCGTGTGAACGGCATGATAGGGTGGACGGAGTTTGACATGAAGATGAAGGACGATTATGTCTATTTTACAGGTGTCAGTCATGATCCGGATACCTGTATCGCCTTTATCAACCAGCTTCGGCAACAAGAATCTGTCAAAGGATTTCCGGGCGAAGTGTTGCCTTCCACCACTTTCTATTTTAGCAAACAAAGTGTCACGGACTGGAACTCTCTGCTTGCCTATGGCGACAGTCGTGAATATATACCGGCAGGGGTGGACGATGATAGCGGAATGCAGGAAAGAAACCGTGAAATCTCGCGTTATCTGATGGAAAACACCGGGCATGATTTGGTGACCTGTCTTTTCCAACGGGAAGATACATTGCGGGACGCGGCGTCTGTGCTGAGTCTTTCTGTGCCCGATGTGACGGAGGCTGAGAGGATGATGCGCTCCCTGACAAATACGGCATCCACTGTAGAAAGGCATAAGAATCCCCGTATAACTTTTTGTTATACTGTGGATAAAGCCTATCCTGTCTACCGACTGCCTCAGACAACGTTGTTTACGCCACTTTCTAGTTTCGTGGAGCCGGCTTCGGAGCTGTACGCTGCCTTTTATGCCGGTCGTTTATTATTAGCACCGGACGAAGACAGTCTGTCGGACTATATACTCCGGTTGGATAAAGGCGAAGTGCTTGACAGTGCTGTTACCTATAAAGCGGGGATGAGTAACCTGTCCGATTCTTATCATTTTATGCTGATGGCAGATTTCGAACACCTCTTCCGGCAAGTGGAAAAACAGGTCTGTTTCGTGCCTGATTTCTTTGTGCGCAATGCGGAATTTTTTCGCAATTTCATACTTTTTGCTCAGTTTACTTGTGCTGATGAAGTGGCATATCCCACCATCGTTTTGAAGTATAAAGCCGACTAAAGACAAGCTGGAAAAATCATTTCGGGTTGATTGGAAAAAGATTTCCGAACGGAGAAAAACCGGATTTGAAAAGAGGAAAAACAGGTGAAAAAACTACCTGCGAAAAAACACTGTTTTTGCAAAAACTAAAAGCGCTGAAACGCCTTCTGGCAGGGCGCAAAAACCCAACCATAACCCAACCATAACCCAAGAGAAGAGAAAAGAAGAGATTAGAAGAGAATAGAAATACTATCAGCGATAGTATTTCTGGGTTTTGGTTGCCGACGTTATTGCTGATCTTTTTTCACCTGTGGGCTTATTCCCCTGAGCCCGTGTCCGGGTGTTGTTCATCTGTGGGCTGAGAAGTGTTTACCTGTGGGCGGAATCTTTACAAAGTGCGGGCATAAAAAAAACTCCCGGCAAAAATCAAATTCACCGGGAGTTTTTCAGTGCGTATCGTTACGCCTTGATTTTTTTTGTTTAGAAAGGCAGATCGTCTTTCGCGTCGCCCAGAGTAAATTCCGGAGTAGCGGACGGAGCCGGAGGAGGAACGGGAGCACCCGGAGCCATTGGAGCGCCTGCGCCTACACGTTCGACTTTCCATGCACGGATACTGTTGAACCAACGATCCTGCCATTGACGGGCGTCAATATCAAATGATACGGTCAGTTCTTCGCCCATCTGAATATTGAACTGCTCGATTTTGTCCGCGCCGAATACGTCGAAACACATTTTACGCGGATATTGGTCGTGATTTTCGATAACGAACTCTTGCGATTTCCACTCGTTGCCGCTTGTTCTTGATACTCCACCTCTCGGAGGGAGAATAGCGATGATTTTTCCTGTAAATTCCATTGCGATTAATTTAAATTCTGCGGCGAAGTTACGACTTTTTAGGAATATCCCTCACACAAAGACTGTTTTTTCTTTTGTTTTATTGGGCTGCCCGAATCTTTTTTCGTAACTTTGTGCGTTAGAATATTTAAAACTTAAATACACGAAAATATATGAAATTTATCGTTTCAAGTACTGCTCTTTCTAGCCATTTACAGGCTATAAGCCGCGTGATCAATTCGAAAAACGCATTGCCTATCCTCGATTGTTTTCTCTTCGAACTGGAAGATGGAACATTGTCTGTCACCGTATCCGACAGCGAGACAACGATGGTTACTACCGTAGAAGTGAATGAAAGCGATACGAACGGACGTTTTGCCGTAGTGGCGAAAACGTTGCTGGATGCACTGAAAGAGATTCCGGAACAGCCATTGACGTTTGATGTCAACCCGGACAATTATGAAATTACGGTGCAGTATCAGAACGGAAAATATAGTCTGATGGGACAGAATGCGGACGAATTCCCTCAGTCGGCTACATTGGGAGACAATGCAGTTCGCGTGGAGATGGAAGCGGAAGTGCTTCTGGGAGGTATCAACCGCTCGGTATTCGCAACTGCCGACGACGAACTCCGTCCGGTGATGAACGGTATTTATTTTGATATTACGACAGAAGACATCACGATGGTCGCATCGGACGGTCATAAGCTGGTGCGTTGCAAGACATTGGCGGCTAAAGGCAACGAGCGTGCGGCGTTCATCCTGCCGAAGAAACCGGCTACGCTGCTCAAGAATCTTCTGCCGAAAGAACAGGGCATGGTGACAATCGAATTCGATGAACGCAACGCCGTGTTCATGCTCGAAAGCTATCGCATGGTTTGCCGTCTGATCGAAGGGCGTTATCCGAACTACAACTCGGTAATTCCTCAAAATAACCCTCACAAGTTGACCGTAGACCGCCAGCAGCTGATGGGAGCTTTGCGCCGTGTGTCTATCTTCTCCTCGCAGGCAAGCAGCTTGATTAAACTCCGTATGCAGGAAAACCAGATTGTCATTTCCGCACAGGACATCGACTTCTCCACCTCTGCCGAAGAAACACAGGTGTGCCAATATGCGGGAGCTGCCATGAGTATCGGATTCAAATCTACGTTCCTGATCGACATCCTGAACAACATTTCCGCAGACGAAGTTATTATCGAATTGGCCGATCCCTCACGAGCCGGAGTAATCATTCCCGTAGAGCAGGAAGAGAACGAAGACTTGCTGATGTTGCTGATGCCGATGATGTTGAATGATTAATTATTCACCACAGAGGGCACAGAGGACACGGAGGAAAATTTTGAATATTTATTAAACAACCCTCCGTGTCCTCTGTGTCCTCTGTGGTGAAACGAAAAAATAACCAGAAATGAAATTAAATTTGAAAAATCCCATCGTCTTTTTCGATCTTGAGACGACCGGAACCAATATCAACACAGACCGTATTGTTGAAATCTGTTATTTGAAAGTTTATCCGAACGGGAATGAGGAATCCAAGACTTTGCGTATCAATCCGGAGATGCATATTCCCGAAGCCTCTTCCGCCGTGCATGGCATTTACGATGCGGACGTAGCGGATTGCCCTACTTTCAAGGAAGTGGCAAAGAACATTGCCCGTGACATTGAAGGATGCGATTTGGCAGGATTCAACTCCAACCGTTTCGACATTCCTGTGCTGGCGGAAGAATTTCTGCGTGCGGGAGTGGATATCGACATGACGAAGCGCAAATTTGTGGACGTGCAGGTGATTTTCCACAAAATGGAGCAACGCACCCTTTCGGCAGCCTACAAATTCTACTGCGAAAAGAATCTGGAGGATGCGCATACGGCGGAGGCGGATACACGTGCCACTTATGAGGTGCTGAAAGCGCAGCTCGACCGCTATGACGAGTTGCAGAACGATATTGCGTTTTTGGCGGACTACTCCAGCTATTCCAAGAATGTAGACTTTGCCGGTCGCATGGTCTATGATGATAATGGAGTGGAAGTGTTCAACTTCGGAAAGTACAAAGGAATGTCTGTAGCTGAGGTCTTGAAGAAAGATCCCGGATATTACAGTTGGATTTTGAACAGTGATTTCACGCTGAATACGAAAGCAGTATTGACAAAAATCCGTCTGCGTGAAATGAGCAATCTGATAACGAAATAATGCTAAAAGGAAAAAAGATAATTCTTGGAATTACCGGCAGTATTGCCGCGTACAAGGCTTGCTACATCATTCGTGGCCTTATCAGGCAGGGAGCGGAAGTACAGGTCGTGATTACTCCGGCGGGAAAAGAATTTATTACTCCCATCACTCTTTCGGCGTTGACCAGCAAGCCGGTCATCAGCGAGTTCTTTGCACAGCGCGACGGAACGTGGAACAGCCACGTAGACTTGGGGCTGTGGGCGGATGCCATGTTGATTGCTCCCGCCACCGCCTCTACCATCGGCAAGATGGCAAACGGGATAGCCGACAATATGCTGATTACAACCTATCTTTCGGCCAAAGCTCCGGTGTTTGTCGCTCCGGCAATGGATCTCGATATGTATGCGCATCCTTCTACCCAGAAGAATCTGGATATTCTCCGTTCGTTCGGCAATCATATCATCGAGCCGGGCACGGGAGAGCTTGCCAGCCACTTGGTGGGGAAGGGAAGGATGGAAGAACCGGAAAATATCATCCGGGTATTGGACGAGTTTTTTGCCGCAAACGGTGAGTTGAAAGGAAAGAAGGTCATGATTACAGCCGGACCGACGTACGAGAAGATTGATCCCGTCCGTTTCATCGGCAACTATTCTTCCGGAAAGATGGGATTTGCTTTGGCGGAAGAATGCGCCCGTCGTGGTGCGGAGGTGACGTTGATTGCGGGTCCTGTGCAACTGGAAACGCGGCACTCCCGTATTCGCCGGATCGATGTGGAATCGGCGGAGGAAATGTATGCGGCTTCGCAAGCGTGTTTCTTCGATTCCGATGCAGCCATACTGTGTGCCGCAGTAGCCGATTTCCGTCCGGAAATGGTGGCCGACAAGAAGATCAAGCGCGAGAAAGAAGAAGAGCTGACGCTGCATCTTCGGGCAACCAAAGATATTGCCGCCAGTCTGGGGGCTGTCAAAAGAAAAGATCAGTTGTTGGTAGGCTTTGCCCTCGAAACGAACAACGAGCAGCAGAATGCCGAAGGAAAACTCGAACGGAAGAATTTCGATTTTATCGTGCTCAACTCTCTGAACGATGCGGGAGCCGGTTTCCGTCATGATACCAACAAAATCAGTATCATCGACCGGAAAGGCCGTACCGACTATCCGCTCAAGTCGAAGACAGAAGTGGCACGGGATATCATCGACCGCCTGTCTGATGAATTAAAACACTTAACTCTCAACACTTAACTCTCAACTCTCAACTTATTCAAATGTTACGTTCACTATACATTCAGAATTACGCATTGATAGAGAAACTGGATATTAGTTTCGACACCGGCTTTTCCGTTATTACAGGTGAGACGGGAGCCGGGAAATCAATTATTCTGGGAGCCATCGGGCTGCTGCTCGGACAGCGTGCCGATGTAAAGTCAATTCGTCGCGGAGCTTCTAAATGTATCATAGAAGCTCGTTTTGATATATCGGCTTATGGGATGCGCCCGTTTTTTGAAGACAATGAGCTGGAATATGATGAAGAGTGCATTTTGCGTCGTGAAGTGCAGGCGTCCGGTAAGAGTCGGGCGTTTATCAATGATACGCCCGCTTCGTTGGCGCAGGTGAAGGAGTTGGGAGAGCGGTTGATTGACGTGCACTCACAGCATCAGAACCTGTTGCTCAACAAGGAAGGCTTTCAGTTGAATGTGCTTGATATTCTGGCGCATAACGACACTGCGTTGGAGAAATACCACACCTGTTATGCCGGATGGAAGCAGACGGAACGTGAATTGGCGGACTTAGTCTCGCTTGCCGAGAAAAGCCGTTCGGACGAAGATTACATCCGTTTCCAATTGGAGCAACTCGAAGAAGCCCGTCTTGTGGAAGGAGAGCAGGAGGAGTTGGAACAGGAAGCTGAAATACTGAGTCATGCGGAGGAAATCAAGGCAGGGCTTTACCGGGTGGAGCAGGTGTTCGCCTCAGACGAAGGCGGACTGCTTTCTTATCTGAAGGACAATCTGAACACGCTGAACAATCTGCAAAAAGTCTACCAGCCTGCCAAAGAACTGGCGGAACGTATGGAGAGCGCTTATATCGAACTGAAAGATATCGCGCATGAAATCTCTTTGCAGGGTGAATCGGTGGAGTTCAACCCGGCACGGCTGGAGGAAGTGAACGAGCGTCTGAACTTGATTTATTCCTTGCAGCAGAAACATCGGGTACAGACGCTTGATGAGTTGCTGGCTTTGACGGAAGAATACCGTGTCAAACTGTCCGACATCACTTCATACGATGAACGGATTGCCGAATGGACCGCCCGCAAGGAGGAACAGTTCAAACAGGTGAAGCAGCAGGCTGCCTTGCTGACCAAAGCCCGCGTCAAGGCTGCCCGTGAGGTGGAAAAGCAGTTGGCCACCCGCCTGATTCCGTTGGGAATGCCGAATGTCCGTTTCCAGGTGGAGATGGGATTGAAGAAAGAACCCGGATTGCAGGGAGAAGATACGGTCAGCTTCTTGTTTTCCGCCAACAAGAACGGTACATTGCAGAATATTTCTTCTGTGGCTTCGGGGGGGGAGATAGCTCGTGTCATGCTTTCCATCAAAGCCATGATTGCGGGAGCCGTGAAGTTGCCGACCATCGTGTTTGATGAGATAGATACCGGAGTTTCCGGTGAGATAGCCGACCGCATGGCGGATATGATGCAGGAGATGGGCGAGCAGAACCGTCAGGTGATCAGCATTACCCACCTGCCGCAGATTGCCGCTCGTGGACGGGCGCATTATAAGGTGTACAAAAAAGATAGCGATACGGAAACCAACAGCCATATCCGCCGTCTTACTGATGAGGAGCGGGTGGAGGAGATAGCCCATATGTTGAGTGGCGCCACTTTGACCGAAGCCGCGCTCAGCAACGCTAAGGCGCTGTTGAACAGCGATTAGCGGTGTGTCATTGCCGTTACGGTAATGTATAAATAGTAATTCGTAAATATAGTACAATAGTAAATAAATAAGATGCTTGACAAAAGTGAAATGATTTTCGGCGTTCGTGCCGTGATAGAGGCCATTCAGGCTGGAAAAGAAATAGATAAAATCCTCGTGAAGAAAGATATTCAGAGTGATCTTTCCAAAGAGCTTTTTGCAGCTTTGAAAGGTACGCTGATACCCGTTCAGCGTGTTCCGGTGGAGCGTATCAACCGTATCACCCGGAAGAATCATCAGGGTGTGATCGCTTTCATTTCTTCCGTGACTTATCAGAAGACGGAGGATCTTGTTCCTTTCCTGTTTGAGCAAGGCAAGAATCCGTTTTTTGTAATGTTGGACGGAGTGACTGATGTCCGCAATTTCGGCGCGATTGCCCGTACTTGCGAATGTGCTGCCGTAGATGCGGTGATTATTCCCGCGCGTGGCAGCGCGTCGGTAAATGCCGATGCGGTGAAAACATCGGCGGGAGCGTTGCATACGCTTCCCGTATGTCGTGAACAGAGCTTGCGCTCGACGCTTCAGTATCTGAAAGACAGTGGCTTCCGTATTGTGGCGGCTACCGAAAAGGGAGATTACGATTATACGAAAGCTGATTATACGGGACCGTTGTGTATCATTATGGGAGCGGAGGATACAGGGGTGTCATACGATAACCTGGCGCTCTGCGACGAATGGGTGAAGATACCGATGCTGGGCACTATCGAGTCATTGAATGTCTCCGTAGCTGCGGGTATCTTGATTTACGAGGCGGTGAAACAAAGAAACAATGAGTAATATTATGAAGAAGATTTTAATTCTACCTTTGGCGCTTTTCTTTCTGGTGCAGGGAAGCATGGCGCAGACCCCTAAATGGGTAGAGAAGGCGAAACGTGCGGTCTTCTCGGTCGTGACCTACGATAAGAATGATAAAATGCTGAATACCGGTAACGGATTTTTTGTCTCCGAAGACGGACTGGCATTATCCGATTTTTCTCTTTTCAAGGGAGCGGAGCGTGCGGTGGTCGTGACGGCGGACGGTAAGCAAATGCCGGTCAGCCGGATATTGGGAGCGAATGATATGTATGATGTCATAAAGTTCCGTGTAGGAATTACTGAAAAGAAAGTGCCTGCGCTGGTGGTGGCGACTGCTGCTCCGGCAGTGGGAAGTGATGCGTGGATGCTTCCTTATTCCACGCAGAAGAGTATCGCCTGCGTTTCCGGCAAGGTGAAGGAGGTATCCAAAGTGGCGGGAGAGCACCATTATTATACATTGAGTATGCGGATGAAAGACAAGATGGTGAGCTGTCCGGTGATGAACGAGGAAGGACAGGTGTTCGGCATTGCGCAGAAGTCGTCGGGACTGGACACGATAACCACTTGTTATGCGGCAGGGGCGGCTTTTGCGATGGCGCAGAAGATCAATGCCCTTTCTCTGGGGGATGCAACGTTGAGAAGCATTGGTATCCGGAAGGGATTGCCCGAAACGGAAGACCAGGCATTGGTCTATTTGTTTATGGCTTCCTCTCAGATGTCGGGAGACGACTATGGAGAACTCTTGGATGATTTTATCGCTCAGTTCCCGAACAACGCGGACGGGTATCTCCGCCGTGCGAATTACTATATAGCCAAAGGCAAGGATGACCAGTCTTGGTATGATAAAGCCGTTGACGACTTTAACCGCGCGTTGAAGGTGGCTCAGAAGAAAGACGATGCATATTATAATATAGGTAAGATGATGTATTCTTACCAACTGTCCAAGCCGGAAAAGACGTATAAGGATTGGACGTATGATACCGCTTTGGAGAATGTCCGTCAGGCGATAGCTATTGATCCGTTGCCTGTTTACATTCAGATGGAAGGCGATATCCTGTTTGCCAAGCAAGACTATGCAGGCGCTTTGGCTGCTTATGAGAAAGTAAACGCCAGCAATCTTGCTTCTCCCGCTACCTTCTTCAGTGCCGCCAAGACAAAGGAATTGATGAAAAGCGACCCGAAAGAGGTCTTGACCTTGATGGATAGTTGCATTGCCCGTTGTCCGCAGCCGATAACCGCTGAGTTGGCTCCTTATCTGCTGGAACGTGCGCAAATGAATATGGCGGCCGGTCAGGCACGGAATGCCATGCTTGATTATGACGCCTATCATACCGCAGTGAAAGGACAAGTGAATGATGTATTCTATTATTACCGTGAGCAGGCGGCACTGAAAGCCCGCCAGTATCAGCGTGCGTTGGATGATATCGCTAAGGCTATCGAGCTGAATCCTGCCGACTTGACTTATCAGGCGGAACACGCAGTGGTGAATTTGCGCGTAGGCCGTTATGAAGAGGCGGTTCGTATTCTGAATGACATGCTGAAAACAGATCCGAAATATGCCGAAGCCTATCGCTTGTTGGGGCTTTGTCAGATACAGTTGCAGAAGAAGGACGAGGCTTGCGGGAACTTTAAGAAAGCTAAGGAACTGGGAGATCCGAATGTGGATGAGCTGATTCAAAAATACTGCAAATAAAAGCAAAATGAACTGCACCCTCGATTGTGATGAAAGAGAAAAGGGGAAGGTTTCAAACCTTCCCCTTTCATTTGGGGACGTTAATTAAAAAAAACTCTCTCTTTCTCTTTTAATTTCCCCCTTCTGTTCAAGCTCAGGTTGTAGGTTAATGATACATGGTTTGATTTGCTACTTTTTCTTTGTTTCATAGGTTAAATGCAGGGAAATAGGAAATACTGCACGGGATTCGGTTATTTTTTTATTCTTTTCCTTAAAGAACTTTTTTTATTTTATTTTTTTTATAACTTTGCTTCCATGTAATAAATGCACGATGAACAACTCACTTATTTATTAATATAAATTTTATAAATTATGTTCAAAGCTCCTTTTTCTTTTGACGGTCGTATTCGTAGAATCGAATATTTCCTGTCTGGTATTGTTGGTGGTATAGTAACTTGGATCGCTATGCTGTTGGGTGTAGGTACTTTTATTTTTGGTGCTTCCAGCGGTTCTGCCGGTGGCTCCGTATTCGGCTTGTTGATCGGCCTTGCTGCTTTGGTTGCTTCTGTGTGGTTCTCTCTGGCACAGGGCGTGAAGCGTCTGCACGACTTGAATAAATCCGGCTGGTTGATTCTGTTGATGTTCATTCCTATCGTGAATGCTATTTTCGGACTTTATATGTTGTTTGCTGACGGTACTGTAGGTCCTAACCAATATGGTGCTGACCCGAAGAACCGTATGCCTTACCAGGGACAACCTTCTGCTGTCAACGTTACGGTAAACGTATCAAGAGAAGAGGTAAAGGTTGAAAAACCGGTTGAAGCTGCTCCTGCACCTGCTGAAACTCCTGCAAAAGAAAAAGCGGAATAATCTTTTCGAACAAATAATAAAAAACCTCCTGTGAAACGAATCTCACAGGAGGTTTTTTGTTTATGTTTCGTTTTCTGATATCAATGAGAGAAATCTACTTATATTGGAAAAGCCAAAATAAAAGAGACGGCTGGATATATTAAAAACGATATTTTATGAGAGGGGATAGAATATTTCTATAACTTTGTGCCTTATATAAATAACAATTATAGAAATATGAAAAAAGTAATTTGCTGTGAGAAAGCTCCCGGAGCTATCGGTCCGTACAGCCAGGCGATAGAAGCGGGCGGAGTGGTATGTGTGTCGGGACAGTTGCCTATTGACGCCGCTACGGGGCAGATGGCGGAAGGGATAGAAGGACAGACCCGCCAGTCGTTGGAAAATATAAAGTACATTCTTGAAGAGGCGGGATTGACAATGGACGACATTGTCAAAACCACCGTGTTTCTTCAGGATATGTCCCTTTTTGCGGGGATGAATGGTGTGTATGTCACTTATTTTGACAGAACTTTCCCGGCACGCTCGGCGATTGCCGTAAAAGCTCTGCCAAAGAACGCGTTAGTAGAGATCGAGTGTATCGCGATTCGCTAACAGATCGGCGACAATGAAACTGCTGCCTCCCACAAAGATGAAGTCTTTCGGGGGGCAGTCTTTTTTTGCTGCCTGCACCGCTTCTACCACAGTGGGGTAAGCGTTGCCTTTCAATCCGGCTTTCTGAGCCAGTTCCTGCAACTCGTTCTCCGGAAGCGCGCGTTTCACGCTGGCTTTGGTGAAATAATAGGTGGCGTCTTTCGGCAATATTTTCAGAACACCGCTGATATCTTTGTCATTGACCATACCGAATACGATATGGATCTTTTTTCCGTCGTTTGCCCGGATAGCTTCGAGCTGCTTGCAGATATACTTGATTCCGTCGACATTGTGTCCGGTGTCGCAGATGATATCCGGATAGCTGTACACTTTCTGCCAGCGTCCCATCAGTCCGGTGAGTTCGCATACATTGGAAAAGCCCTCGAAATAGTTCTTGGGTGAGATGTGGTATCCCATTTTCACCAGTTCGTCAAGGGCGGTCAGGATAGTAAAGCCGTTTTCGACCTGGTAGAGACCGGTGAGCTCCAGAAAAATACCGTCCTGAAAATGATTATTGCTGAGTTTTATCGCGCTTTTTCTTTTGTCGAGTATTCTGTCCATCGCGCGTAGGGCATTGTCCAGATTGAACGTAGACAGTAACTTCTCCAGAGACTTCTCATTTTTCCGGTGTTTGTCTTGTAGCATTTTGAACATTTCGAGGCCTTGCCGCGTCATTTCGTAAAAGTTGTTCCTTTCTTTCTGTAATTCCGGATAGCTATATATAGCGACGTCGTTGCTCGCGGCAGTCTGTTTCGTATACGTGATGGGGGCGTTCATCTCCTCTGCTTTCGCGGAGAATACTTTTTTCACCGCTCCTCTGGCTCTTCCGATAACCACCGGCACGCCTTCCTTGATGATTCCGGCTTTTTCTTCAGCGATCTTTTCGAGTGTACCGCCCAGATACTGGGTATGGTCAAGACCGATGTTGGTGATGACGCATAGGTCTGGACGGATGATGTTGGTGCAGTCCAGACGTCCGCCCATTCCTACTTCGATAACGGCTACATCTACTTTTCTGTCGGCAAAATAACGGAATGCCATAGCGGTGGTAAGCTCGAAAAACGAAGGTTGGAGAGGTTCGAAGAAAGGACGGTGCTTTTCCACAAAGTCAACTACGTATTCTTCGGGCACCATTTCGCCATTGATGCGGATGCGTTCGCGAAAGTCCACCAGGTGCGGGGAGGTGAATAATCCTACCCGGTAGCCTGCCGATTGCAATACGGCGGCGATAGTATGCGAACAGGAACCTTTTCCGTTCGTACCCGCAATGTGTATCGTTTTGAATTGTCGATGAGGATGGCCGAAATATTCGTCTAATTTTTGTGTGGTTTCCAATCCCGGCTTATATGCTTCTTTCCCTACTTGCTGAAACATAGGTACACTTTCATATAAGTACTTTAAAGTGTTCTGATAGTCCATGTTTTATAATATTTAACGCCGGGCAATCTTTATTGCCCGCTAATTTGTTTATCTTTAGAACCGTCAACCGGACTGCGATAAGTGAGGTTGACGAATTGAGATTGCAAATATCAACATTTAAATCTAAGAAATCATGGGAACTAAGAAAAATTTTGTGCTAGACACCAATGTTATTCTTCACGATTATAATTGCTTGAAGAATTTCCAGGAAAATGATATTTATCTTCCCCTTGTCGTGCTTGAGGAGTTGGATAAATTCAAGAAAGGAAACGAGCAGATTAATTTCAATGCCCGTGAGTTTGTGCGTGAGTTGGATACGCTGACGAGTGACGAGATTTTCTCGAAAGGAGTGAAGCTGGGCGAAGGCTTGGGACGCCTGTTTGTGGTGACCGGTCAGGTGGAGGCTCCCGAAGTATGGGCTGCTTTTCCGGCGAAGAAGCCCGATCATTTTATTTTGGCGGCAACCGAGTTTCTTGCCTCCAAATATCCGAAAATGAAAACGGTATTGGTGACCAAAGACGTGAACCTGCGTATGAAGGCGCGTTCCATCGGTCTGCTGTGCGAGGATTATATCACGGACAAGGTGGTGAATGTGGATGTCTTTGAGAAATCCAATGAAATCTTTGAAAATATAGATCCGGCATTGATTGACCGTATTTATTCTTCTAAGGAGGGTATCGACTTGAGTGAATTTGATTTTAAGGATCTGATTCATCCTAACGAATGTTTCGTACTGAAGAGTGACCGGAATACGGTGCTGGCACGTTACAATCCTTTTACTCATTCTATCTGCCGGGTGATGAAGGGTAAGAACTACGGAATCGAACCACGCAACGCGGAACAGAGTTTTGCTTTTGAGATTCTGAATGATCCGAATGTGAAGCTGGTAGCGTTGACCGGAAAGGCGGGAACGGGTAAGACGCTGTTGGCATTGGCTGCCGCTTTGGGCAAACTGACCGATTACAAGCAGATTCTGCTGGCACGCCCTGTCGTTGCGCTTTCCAACAAGGATATAGGTTTCCTTCCGGGAGACGCGCAGGAGAAAGTGGCTCCTTATATGCAGCCGCTATTCGACAACTTGAACGTGATAAAACGCCAGTTTGCTGCCAACTCTACTGAAGTGAAGCGTATAGAAGATATGCAGAAAAGTGAACAGTTGGTCATTGAGGCTTTGGCATTTATACGTGGCCGCAGCTTGAGCGAAATGTATTGCATCATCGACGAGGCGCAAAACCTGACGCCGAATGAGATAAAGACCATCATTACCCGTGCGGGAGAAGGTACGAAGATGGTGTTTACCGGAGATATCCAACAGATTGACCAGCCGTATCTGGACAGCCAGTCCAATGGTCTGGTATATATGATTGACCGTATGAAAGACCAGAAAATCTTTGCGCACGTGAACCTGGTAAAGGGAGAACGGAGCGAGCTAAGCGAGCTGGCAAGTAACCTGCTGTAGAAGAAATTAAAAATTAAAAGATGAAGAATGAAGAATTTACTATGCGGCATTAGAGCGCAGATAATTCTTCATTCTTCATTCAAAATTTATTCTTCGTTTAAAAGGAATTCTTCCTTTAATCTTTATTCTTTCTTCCCGAAGTATTTCAAGAACTGTGTACGTTCAAAAGTATTAATGCCTTGAATATCCTTGATATTCAGCTTGCCTTTGAACTGTGCAATGCTGTTGAAGCCTTTGCGTTCCATCCATGCGGAGAGGAAGCGGTTGGCTTCGCCGATGAATGCGTTTGTATTCTGGTAGATCGCGCTGCAAACTTCTACGGCTGAAGCACCGGCAAGAATAGCCTTGACTACTGCTTCTGCGTTAGCCACGCCACCGGAAGCTGCATAGTCGATCTTGTCTACTGCGGCAGATGCGATGCCGATCCAACGGAGAGGAGTGCCCAGGTCGGCAACAGTGCTGAATACTTCGCCTGAGATATGCTCCATCTTTTCAATGTTGATGTCCGGCTGGTAGAAGCGGTTGAAGAGAACAACAGCCGCCGCACCGTTGGCATACAACTGATCGATCAGTGCTACGGGATTAGTCAGGTTGTCACCCAATTTCATGATGACCGGAATGCTTACCGTTTTTTTGATGTGGCGGAGAATATCAATGTGACGCTGTTCAAAAGAACCGTATGTATATTGTATGTCCGACTGCAAAGCCAGAATATTGATCTCTATCGCATCGGCTCCGGCTTCTTCTATTTGTTTGGCAAAGTCGACCCATTTGGAATCACTGTAACAGTTAATGCTGGCAATGATAGGAATCGGGCATACCTTCTTGCTTTCTTTTATCAAAGTCAGATATTCGGATAACTTGTGTTCACGAATGTACTCTGCCAGGTAATCACTGCCTTCCGGATAGAAAGCTGGATCTTTCAGTTGTTCTGCTTCCAGCATGATTTGCTCTTCGAACAGTGATTTCAGAACGATAGCACCGGCTCCGTCTTCGGCCAGCTTCTTGTTTTTGCCGACACTGTTGGTCAGTCCCGAGCTACTGATGATTATAGGGTTCCTGAGGGAAAGCCCTGCGAAAGTAGTTTTTAAATCGGTCATGGTGATAATAATTGGTTAAATATTATATTCTCGTTCTCCGAAAATCTTGCTTCCTACCCGTACTAACGTACTTCCGGAGGCAATGGCTTCGTGATAATCGTGCGACATACCCATCGACAATTCCCGAAAGACGTCCGAGTCAGCGAACCAGTTTTCTTTAATCTCTTTAAAGAGACTGCTCAATAAACGGAATTCACCGTTGATTTGTTCGATATTATCGGTGTTGCTTGCCATTCCCATCAAGCCGCAGATACGCACGTGTGCCAATGCTTTCCACTCTCCGGCATCCAGCATTTCCCTGCATTCTTCGGGGCTGAAACCGAATTTTGTTTCTTCCTGTGCCACGTGTATCTGCAACAGGCAGTTTACGGTACGTCCTGCTTTGCCTGCCTGCTTGTTGACTTCTGCCAGTAATTTATAGGTATCAATGCCATGTATCATCGCTACGTATGGTATCATGTATTTGATTTTGTTACTTTGCAAGTGTCCGATAAAATGCCATTCGATGTCTTTGGGTAAACTTTCGTATTTAGCTGTCATTTCCTGCACCTTGCTCTCTCCAAAAATACGCTGTCCCGCCTGATATGCTTCTTCTATCGCTTCATTGGGATGGAATTTCGAGACAGCAACCAGCCGGACTCCTTGCGGGAGCTCGGCCAGTACTTGCTTTAAATTGTCAGCAATACTCATTGTCATTTATGATTTTGCGGGGTCAAACTCCGGTTTGTCATTCGGTTCGGCACTGTAAGGGTAGACGTCCATCAACGGAGTCTCGGATACCATTCCGATCTGATAATCGGCCATTGTACCTTTCATTCCCTCGTCCAGCTTCTTCACCGCGTCGCGCAGGTCGGCAGCCTGTACCAGCACTTGAGTGGATGTCTTTTTCTCCGCGCCGCTTTTTTCATCCAGCGTGATGAAAATAAGTTTGCATTTGAACCAGCGATCGGCACTTTCTTCGTCACTGGGGAAAAGTTCACTATAGTTGGCACGTTTAATGTCCGAAACGGTAAATTCTCCGGAGATAAACGGAGTCATTTCCTCGATGATTCGTGCCTCTGCTTCTGTAAAGCTGAGTGCGTCAACCAGATAAGGTTCCGTAACTTTCTTCTGCATTCCGTTTTCCATTACTTTCTCATAACGGATCTTGCACTCAAACCATGTATGCATTGCCATAATTTTCTTTCTGTTTAATTAGTTGATTCATGTAAATTGCCTACAAAGATAAACAAAATACCAAAGTAAGTGCCGAAAGATTTTTATTTTCTTTTATGTAAATTCTTTAGTTCAAATGAAAGCATGACACGGAAAAGTCCGATGATGAGGAATGTGAAAGAGATCATGTAGACTGCATAAAGAGCTCCTATGGCTGGTTGCCACAATATCAGCAATGAGCAGAGGATAGCCAGAATGCCGAATGCCATATACCATCCCCAGTCGCGGGTTCCGTAACGTTTCAGGTCGATGGAATAGCCGGTAGAAGAGAAACCACGGAACATGAGCCAGAAGGCGATGATAAACGGAATGACTTCCATGCTGACCATCGGGTAAGCGATCAGGTAAATGCCTAGAATAAGGTCGATGATTCCTCCTACAACGTACCATCCCCAACTGGGAACACCTTTCTTGTTGCTGATGGCGAAAATGATTTCCAAAATTCCGCTGAACAGCATAGATACGCTGAAGATAATACTTAAAGCTATGTAACTGCTTACGGGGGAGAACATGAGCCAAAGGGCTACGATAATATACACGATTCCCAGAAGAAGGGAAGTCCACCAGTTCTTTACTGAATGTTGAATCTCATTGAATACTGTTTCCATACATTTTCTATTTTAAATTGTTACTAGAATAATTTCGTTGTGAGATAACAAATTCAATTTGGAAAAGGTTTTCCGTGAACATATTTTGGGTAATTGTTGTTTCTATATAAAGTAATTTTTAAATAGATATGCATTATGGCAACAACAAATTTCAAAGGACAACCGGTAAAACTGATCGGTGAATTTATACAAGTAGGTAAAGTCGCTCCCGACTTTGAATTGGTAAAAACAGATTTGTCTTCTTTCTCATTGAAAGATCTGAATGGCAAGAATGTGATTCTGAATATTTTCCCAAGTCTGGATACCAGTGTTTGTGCTACTTCGGTACGCAAATTTAATAAGATGGCTGCCGGACTGAAAGATACGGTGGTATTGGCTATCTCCAAAGACCTTCCTTTTGCGCACAGCCGTTTCTGTACAACGGAAGGTATTGAGAACGTGATTCCATTGTCTGATTTCCGTTTCTCCGATTTCGACGAAAGCTATGGAGTGCGCATGGCGGACGGCCCGTTGGCAGGGCTGTTGGCTCGTGCGGTGGTAGTGATCGGAAAGGATGGCAAAGTGGCCTATACGGAACTTGTGCCGGAGATTACGCAGGAACCTGATTACGATAAGGCATTGGCTGCACTGTAAATCAGGGGGATGATTGCTTAGGATTAAACGCAGCTAAACGCGGATTAACGCAAAAGATTATTTCTATTTGCGAAAATCCGCGTTTAGCTGCGTTTTATGTTTTGAAGTTTATTTCTTCTTCATTCCTTTATAAACCAGGAAGGCAACGATAAACACACCGAGGGCAATGAAGCCATAGCCTATTTCGTGGCTGTATTCTGTTACTTTGGCAATCAACTGTTCCTCACTCTCGATTCCCGGCACTTTGGACAAGTGGTAGCCGATAATGGCTAGAATGGCATTCCACAATCCTGCTCCTAAAGTGGTGTATAGCAAGAAAGTGGTCAACTTCATCCGTGCCAGTCCGGCAGGTATGGAGATCAATTGGCGGACAGCCGGAATCAGTCGGCCGATAAATGTGGAAAGCGCACCATGTTTGTCGAAATAAGTTTCAGCGTTGCGCACTTTGGCTTCATCAATAAGGCATATATGCCCGAAACGGCTGTTGGCAAACTTATAGACGATAGGGCGTCCCAACCACTTTGCTAGAAAATAGTTAATCAATGCTCCGATATTGGCTCCGATGGTAGCGAACAAAATCACCAGATAGATATTAAGCTCGTCGTTGACTGCGGCTTTATATGCTGCCGGCGGGATGACTACTTCCGAAGGGAAAGGGATAAAGGAACTTTCGATAGTCATTAATAAAGTGATAGTCCAATAATTCAAATGATCCAGACACCACTGGATAAAAGCTACTGATTCCATGATTTTTAGGGCTAGGGTTTATTAAATTGATGATTATTTTCCTTTGTTTTTCTTACTCTCCTTTTTCTCCTTTTTCATACGTGCCAGTATCTTCTTGAATATTTTCCGTTGTTCTTCGTTCTGACACGCATAATTTATCAAACCCGCAAGGGCTTCCTCTGTGACCGGATGCGCGCAGTCGTTGTTATATTTGAAAAAACTTTCTATGTCACCGTAAGCCAGACTGCAAACGCTCAATTTCTCCGCAACGTCTTCAAATTTCGGATCAAGAGCATATACTTTCTCTAAGTAATATTGACTTTCGATCTCATAGTTGTTCTCCATATAGGCACAGGCTATCATGTAATACATATCTATGCTGGAATCTATATCCGATAACTTGATGAAGCAGATTCTGGCTTTTTCAAGTTTTCTTTCCAGCAAGTAGATTTTGCCTTCGGTCAGGAGGATTGTCGCGTCTTTCGGATGGATTTTGCTTATTTTCTTACAAGTCTGATGTGCTTCTTTGTATCTTCCCAATTCGGCTAAGGCATTCGCTTTATTGGTATAAATGTCTATTGATAAAGCAGACTCATTACCATTGTTTTTTTCTAAAAAATCGATTACTTTGTCATAATACTCATTCGCTTTTTCCCAATCTTCTTTGGCGCTGTAACACAGCCCGATGAACATATAGCCCATATCGGGGGAGACGGCCTTGTATTCCATCGCTTTCTTATAATTTTCGATGGACTTGTCGAAGTTGTTCAGTTGGAAAAAGGAATGTGCCTTGGTGGTATATGCTTCTCCGTCAGATTCATCGGCTGCCAATGCGAAATCACAGGCTTCGATAGCCTTGCTCCATTTTGATTGGAAGAAGTAGCATTTTGCCAGTCCTGTCCAATAAGGGGTATTATAAGGCTCTATATCAAGTAATTGATTGTATATCTTGATTGCTGAGTCCAATTGTTGGATGGCTAATGCGTAATCGGCTTGGAGAGCCATAAACTCTTTTGTCTCAGAGTATGTTTTCTCCCCTTTTTCCATCCATTCTTTTGCCATATCGGGATATCCCATCTCCAGATAGAGATAGACAACCTCGCAGATTCTTCCGAGTTCGTCCGCATCTTCAATGGTAGCTAATAGTGACCGGGTTTCTTCGAGTTGCCCTTCATTCAGTAACAATTCGGCCTTCAGCATTTTCACTTCGGGATCATACGCTTCGGTGATGGAATCCAACACCTGTTTTGCTTTCTGCAGGTTCCGGGTGTCCAGATAAAGGTATGCCTGTTCCACTAGCAGGTCGGTGTTTCCCGGATGTAATTGAAGTCCGTAAGTGACGGCTTCTTGCGCTTCCTCAAATTTACTTCTGGAGGCATACCAATCGGAGATATCAGCCAATTGGTCTCCATCCAGATAGAGTTGTCTGTTTTCGGCTTTTGCAGCCTCGTAGTTTGTGATTAGTTTTTCCAGTTCTTCTTTTTCAGACGGAATGTTTTTTCTACTCATTATTTTATATTTTATTTATTGATCTTGCCCCACGTGTCTTTTAATCCCACAGTGCGGTTGAAGATCAGATTTTCCGGTGTTGAGTCCTTGTCAATATTGAAATATCCAATCCGTTGGAACTGTAAGTAGGAGAGGGTGGGCAGTGTAGCTGCGAACTTTTCTATGTAGCAGTTAGGGAGAACTTTCAATGAGTCCGGGTTAATAATTTCTTTCATGGCTTCCAGTGCCTCGCAATTCTTCGCTTCGCGGATGGCAGCCAGTTCGTCACGCGGATTTTCTACTTTCCACAGACGGTCGTACAAACGCACCTCTGCTTGTATGCAGTGGTTGCAGCTCACCCAGTGAAGCGTACCTTTCACTTTGCGGTTCGCGTCCGGCATACCGCTGCGGGTATTCGGATCGTATTCGCAATATACCTCGGTAATCTCACCGTTCTCGTCTTTCTTGCAGCCCGTACATTTTACGATATAAGCGTTCTTCAGACGAACTTCCTGTCCCGGTGTCATCCGGAAATATTTCTTGGGGGCGTCTTCCATGAAGTCCTCACGTTCCATCCACAACTCACGGCTGAACTCGATCGTATGGCTGCCGGCTTCCGGATCTTCCGGGTTATTGATCGCTTCCAGCTCCTCGACCTGTCCTTCCGGATAGTTGGTGATAATCAGTTTCACCGGATTGATCACGGCGGATACACGGATGGCGCGGGCATTCAGATCCTCGCGTACGGCGCTTTCCAGCAAGGCGAACTCGTTCAGGGCGTCGTAAGTCGTATAACCGATCTTGTCGATGAACTTACGGATAGACTCCGGAGAGTAACCCCGGCGGCGGAAACCGCAGATGGTCGGCATACGGGGATCATCCCAACCGTTTACCAAGTTCTCTTTTACCAATGTAAGCAGGTTACGCTTGCTCATCAGCGTGTAGCTTAGGTTCAATTTGTTGAACTCAGTTTGTCGGGGGCGGTTGTCGTTCAAGTCCTCGCCTTCCTTCAGCCAGTCGATAAATAAATCATACAGAGGACGGTGTACGACAAACTCCAAGGTACACAAGGAATGCGTCACGCCCTCGAAGAAATCGCTCTGTCCGTGGGCAAAGTCGTACATCGGATACGCTTTCCACGTCGTGCCCGTACGATGGTGCGGATGGTTAACCACCCGATAGATGATCGGATCGCGGAAGTGCATGTTCGGGTTTGCCATGTCGATCTTCGCGCGAAGTACCATGGCACCTTCCGCTATCTCACCCGTGTTCATCTTCTTGAAGAGAGCTAAGCTTTCCTCGATCGGGCGGTTGCGATACGGGCTCTCGATGCCCGGTTGTGTAGGCGTGCCCTTTTGCTGGGCTATTTGTTCGGATGTCTGCTCGTCAATATATGCTTTACCTTCCTCGATGAGGCGGATCGCGAAATCCCACAATTGCTGGAATATTTCCCCACTGATATCCCAGCCATTGGATATCCTCCTTGATCGCCTCCACGTATTCCTCATCCTCCTTCGTCGGGTTCGTGTCGTCGAAACGGAGGTTGCAGATACCGCCATGGCGTTCAGCGATGCCGAAATCTAGGCAAATGGCCTTCGCGTGGCCGATGTGAAGGTATCCGTTGGGCTCGGGCGGGAAACGGGTTTGTACACGTCCTCCGTTCTTGCCTTCCGCTAAATCTTTCTCTACGGCTGCCTCAATGAAATTCAGGTTCTTCTTGCCTTCTTCTTCGTTTGTATTGATATCGCTCATACTTAAAAATTGATAGTTTTTCTTCGAATGGGGCAAAGGTAGCGATTTCTTTTTAAAATAGGCTGATGAGCAGGGCTATATTTAGGACGGTTACCATCGTTCCCAGCAGCAAGAGGATGATGGTCGTAGAGCGGCTGTTCGCGTAGACACCCATGACCTTCTTGCTGGAAGTGAGGTACACTTGCGTGAAGACCGTGATCGGCAATTGCACGCAAGTGA
>OHDP01000541.1_pt1 | contig 23688 bp, 21 predicted proteins | sample 1567011 | NCBI WGS metagenome assembly OHDP01 (sample SAMEA3879532, study PRJEB24766) | human gut metagenome | biome: human-associated habitat; feature: feces | place: USA | collected 1985/1987
ATCGAAAGCTAATTGAATTACTCTATCTAATAATTCACTATAAGAAATACCAAAATCATTCATTAATTGTGGATACATTGAAATCTTTGTAAATCCAGGTAAAGTATTAATTTCATTTAAATAGATTTGATTTGATTTCTTATCTAAGAAGAAATCAACTCTTGATAGACCATGTCCATCAACTGCTTTAAATACTCTTAAAGCATATTCACGAATCTTATCTTGAATTTCTTGATCAACTAAAGCAGGAATACATGTTTTACTTTCTTCATCTTCATATTTAGATTCAAAAGTATAGAATTCACCATGAGGCATGATTTGTCCAACACGTGAAACGATTGGATCATCATTTCCCAAAACAGCCGTTTCAAGTTCGATACAATCAACACATTCTTCAACGACAATATGACGATCATATTTTGAAGCTTCAATAAGTTTTGTCATTAAATCTTCTTTATGATCACAACGATAACATCCTACACTTGACCCAGAACGACTTGCTTTAATAAAACATGGGAATCCTAATTCTTTTTCCACTGTTTTTTCAATATCTTCAATTTCATCAAATTGTTTATTGACAACAACAAGTTTTCCATCATATCTTTTTTTAACATATAAAGATTTTACTTGTGGAATTCCTGCAGTTTCTAAAATCTTCTTTGTATAGATTTTATCCATTGATACTGCTGAAGCTAAAACACGACATCCAACATAAGGAACACCTGCTAATTCAAATAAACCTTGGATTGTTCCATCTTCTCCAAAAGCACCATGTAAAATTGGTAAAACAACATCTTGTTGTTTTAATACTCCAAAAATATCTTGAATAACTTGAGAATTTTCTAACCAAGTATCTTGAGCCAAATCATCTTGACCTTGATCTAATAAATACCAAGATCCATCTTGATCAATTCCTACTAATGTCACATCATAATGTTCTTTATTTAAATTATTCATTACTGATGTACAAGACATACGAGAAACAATATGTTCACTCGATTGTCCACCACAAACAACCATCAATTTTTGTTTCATAATAATCTCCTTAACGATATAATTCTAACCAATCATCTACTAAAGTAGTATCTTCATAATATCTTAAAACATGATATACATACTTACTATCTCCATAGACTGATACGTTATAATCCTTTTTACATTTCTCAGAAAAATCTATAGCATTTTGATAAGTATATTGCTTGTCTGTTTGTTCAACGTAATTCATATATCCAATACCATAATTATAAGATTGTAAAGCTAAAAATATTCCTTTTTCATCTTTCAAAGAACTTACATTTGCCTTTTCTAAACATTTAGCAAAGTATCGAATACCTACTTGAATAGAATATTCGGGATCACTAATAGCATTAGGTTTCTTTTCAAACTGTGTATTAAATTCACATTCAGATGATTGCATTGGATCATTTCCTTGTCCTCCAGATTCTTGCATCATCATTGCCTGTAACAATCCTAAATACTCTTCTATATCATTTTCCCTTGCATATTTTAGCATTAAATCTTCATAATTCAATACCTGAGTTGAAACCAATTTATTCTCTTGCTTAAATTGATTTTTTATAAGTTGAAAGAATGAAAAAGCCAATAAAAACAATAATGCTGCAAGAATTAACTGAAAGGGTCTTTTTAATCTTAATTTTTTCTTTTTTTTCATAACTTATATCTTTTCTACAATTTCTTTTAAATTCATAGAGTGGCTTCCTTTAACTAAAACCACATCATCATTCTTTAAAAATTGATCTAATTGTTCAATAACTTCTTGATTAGAAGTAAAATAATAAACATTCTCCATTTTTTCTTTTGCTTTTTGATACATATACTTTGCTTCTTTTCCAATACAAATCAAAACATCTATTTCTTTAGTAGCAACATAGTTTCCCACTTCTTCATGAAGTTGTTGACTATAACTTCCGAGTTCTAACATATCCGCTAAAATAGCAACTTTACGTTTTTTATAATTTGCTAGAACATCTATACTTGATTTCATTGAATCTACACTTGCATTATATGTTCCATCAATAATTGTTTTATGATTTTTTTCAAGAATATCCATTCTATTTTTAGTTAATTCAAACTCTTGTATACCCTTTTTAATATCTTCTAGAGAAATATCTAACTCTAATCCTACTGCAATTGCAATTAACGCATTAAAAACATTATGCTCTCCTTGAACAGGAACCCAAATTTTTTCACTTTGATCATGATAATGAACAATAAATGTACTGTGATCTTCAAATAATTCAATATCACTTGCTTGAATAGAAGCCCCTTCATTTTTTCCAACTCTTACAACATTTAAACGAGGTAAATCAACAGTCTGTAACATATCATTATCATTGTTAATAATTAAAGTAGATTGATCTTTCATACCATCTGTAATTTCTAACTTTGCTTTTAAAATATTTTCACGACTTCCTAGTTCACCAATATGTGCTGTTCCAACATTGGTAATACATGAGACATCAGGATGAGCAATCATAGATAATCTTGACATTTCATTTAAATGATTCATCCCCATTTCTAAGACCATGACTTCTTCATCTTGATATCTTAAAATTGTTAATGGTAGACCTATTTCATTATTATAATTCCCTTCTGTTTTTAAAGTTTTATATTTTTGTTTAACAACACTATAGACCATATCACGTGTACTTGTTTTTCCAACACTTCCTGTAACTCCCACAACCTTTACAGGGCGATGACTTCTTAAATAAATGGCCATATCTTTTAAAGCTTGATAAGTATCTTCTACTTTAATCACAATTTTATCTGGATAACTTACATCTTTAGCGGTAATGATTGCTGTTGCTCCTGTTTGAAAAGCACTTTCAATAAAATCATGTCCATCAAATCTTTCACCTTTTAAAGGAATATACATTCCTCCATTTTTCATTTGTCTACTATCTTGACTAAAGAAACAAATATCATCTTCTTTATTTCCAGAAACTAAAATACCTTTTGTTGCCTCTAATATTTCATATACTTTCATATTATTCTCCTATGCATCTTGTAAATTTTCAAATTCTTGTGCTGTATTTTCATTTAAAGCTTTATATTGCCCTTTAATATTGAAAACAATATATTTGACTCCACTTTCTTGAACATATCCTTTGGTAAATAAATCAGATCCTAAAACTTGTAAATCTGATACAACGATATTCTTAAATAAAATCTGATCATCTTTCCCATTTAAACTCATCATTTTAAGTTGGGTTCCTGTTGCATAGACAATTTTATTATTGACTAAAGCAATGGCTCTATTTTCTACTTTTTTGATTGTTTCTTGTTTTAATGTTTCTTTATTGATTTTTATAATTTGTGAATTATCAGTAAGATATAAATCTTTGTTATCAAGAGCGAATGTACATTGTTTTTCATAGAGTGTTTCTATATTTTCACCTGTAATTGTCATTCTTTTTAAAGCATATTGTTCATCATTTTTAGCTAAATAATAAATATATTTTCCATCTATTGTAATATCATAAGATGTTTCATCATTTAATTTTTGATTTGTTTGATCATCCAATGAATAACGATATAAACTTTCATGATCTTGATCTAATTGATAATAAATAACATGATTTTTTATAATTGGATAATACACATTTTCTAATATTTGGGTCGTTGTTTTTGTCTTTAAATCATAAGCTTGATAATTATATTGAGAATCACAATAATAAAGAACATGATTTTCAATACTTAAATAGCCCACACAATCGTCTATCAATACTTCACTTGTTTCTAATTCATCTAAATCACTTACTAAAAGTTGATTATTGATAACATAATAAAGATGTTGATTATCTTTTAGATATTGTCCACCTGCTTGATTATTAGCAGAAACATTATACGTACTCACTTTGCCTTCTAAGACATAATTTTTTTCTTGACTTGACATTGATTGTAAAGGATGACTTGTCATATAACTTCCTAGAAAAACAGCTGATAAACATAAAACAGCTGAAAGTATCCAAAGAATTGGCTTTTTCCAATATCCTTTATAAGGATCTTCTTCCACTACTTCTTCTTGTGTTTGTCTCATTCCACAAGCTGGACAGACTTCTTCATTTTCAGTTAATGGTAACTGACAACGAATACAAACTTTTTTTATTGGTTTTAACTGTTTTCCACATTGAGGACAAAACAGCATATCATCTTCAACATATGTTCCACATTGACTACAATACATTCTTATCACTCCTAGTGACCTTATTCTACCACAGTCATAAAATAAAAAGAATGACTAAATTGTCATTCTCCAATTGATGTATACATTCCTTCACTATTTCCAATAAAATAATGTTGACTATAATCATCGTCATAGGCATAAAAAACAACATATTGACCGGCAACAAAATAATCTCTTGCATCATCGTAAATAGCATATTGCTCATCTCCTACATATGCATCCAATTGATCATCCAAGCTTTCTACATAAGCAATATCTTGTTGATTTGCTTCATCTCTTGCGAGTGCAAAACGATAAATATTATCAACTTCTTTAAGTTCTTTTCCCTCTTGTGTATCTAAATCAACATAATAGATTCCTTGATAAGTACGATAATATAATAAACCATTAGAAAAATAACAATCATCATAACTATCAACATCTTTTTTCAAAACATTTCCATTAAAATTAATTGATTTTTATAATTTAAATTTTCATATAAAATACGTTTGTTTTGATCATCAATACTAAAATGATTTACATTCTCTTTGATCTTTTTATTAGCTACTTTATTCATTTGATCATCTATCGTTAAACAATATAAATTATCATTTTGAATATAGAAAATAGATTGATCAAGAACATAACAATCATAAGCATCATTTAATAAAGTCTTTTTATTATTTTGATGATCTGCAAAAATCAAATCTCCATATTGTAAATAGAAATAACCTCGATCATCTACATAAAGATGATCACAACTTCCATCTTCTAAAACTTCTTTATTTTCAAGTGTTGAATCATATTTAAGAAGTTGATCTCCTGTTGCTAGATATAGATGATTTTGATAAATATAAACTCCACCACTATTGTTTTGGAAATTATAATTATAATCACTGCGTGATGTATCTTGTTGAATGTTAAAGTCTGTTAATGAACTATTTCCACTATCATCAAAAGATGTCGTCTCACCTGTTTCTAAACTATCTCCTATGATTCCAATAATTGCTCCTGCAATCGGAATAATTAAATTAAAGGCAACAATAATTCCTATAATTATCTTAACAATTCGTTTATTTTTTCTTACATTTGGATGATTAAACGTTTTTTTATTTTTTTGAATGGGTACATACTTATTCAAATCTTTAAAAGGCTTTTTATAATCATATGCATTCTTTTTATAATCATAACTTTCAGAAACTGTATGATAATTATGACTTGCTTCACTATGTACACTTGTATCAGGGGTTACTTTTTTTATTGGCTCAGACTTACGATAAATTGTAGGACTTCCACAATTAGAACAATATTCTTGATAAGGATAAATAAGTTTTGAACAGACTGGACACGTTGTTTTCCCAATTTGTTTATGTCCACATAAATGACATTCAATGCTATTTCCTATTTCTGCTCCACAATATTTACATTTCATATTCCCACTCCTTTTTTCAATCATAACATAAAAAAGACCGCTTGGGTCTTTTAAGATAATTTTTTATATAAATGATTGCCGATTGTTTGAATAATTTGTACAAAGATAATTAAGATGATACTTGTAACAACAAGATAAGGAATCTTATAAGCTTGATAGCCATAACGAATAGCAATATCTCCAAGTCCTCCTGCCCCTAAGGCACCACCCATTGCACTATAACCAATAATACTAATCATTGTAAGCGTAATTCCTGATAAAATAGCAGGAATTGCTTCTTTTAAATAAATACGATAAATAATTTGAAAATCACTAGCTCCAAATGATTTAGCTGCTTCAATTAACCCAACATCAACACTTCTTAATGCACTTTCAATGACTCTAGCAACAAAAGGAATAGCTGAAATTGTAAGTGGCACAAGAGCTGCTGTCGTTCCAATCGCTTTACCAGCAATTAATCTTGTAAGTGGAATCACAATGACCATTAAAATAACAAATGGGAAACTTCTAAAAATATTAACAAGAATATCTAAAATTGTATAAATAATTTTATTAGGTTTTAATCCATCAGGTGCTGTGAGTGTTAAAATAATAGCAGGAATAAAACCTAAAATAACAGCAAAGAAAGTTGATCCAATGACCATATATAACGTTTCATACGTTGCTTTTAAAATAACATCACTCATACAATTTCCTCCCATGTAATTTTTTCTTGATCTAAATAATTTCCTACTGCTTGTAGATCTTTTTCATCAATATTGATAATAAGGCTTCCCATCATGGAACCTCTAAAGTTTTCAAGTTTTCCTTGGCAGATATCAAAGTTGATATCAAGTGTTCTAGCAAGTTGTGTAATCGTATGTGATTTGGAATTATTATTTGTAAAGAATAATTTAATATTTTTACCAGTTTGTGGCAGAATTTCAATATCATCGCCCACAAATTTTTGAATTTCTTGATTTGGTGCCACAAAAAGTTCTTCCGGTTTACCCACTGATAAAACACGTCCATCTTTAAGAAAAGCGACTTTATTACAGATTTGTTTAATAACTTCCATTTGATGTGTGACAACTACAATCGTAATATTCATCTCTTTGTTGATTTTTAATAATAGATTTAAGATATCTCTTGTAATTTGTGGATCTAATGCTGATGTAGCTTCATCACATAAAAGAATTTCGGGATTTAAAACAAGTGCTCGAGCAATCGCTACTCTTTGTTTTTGTCCTCCACTTAATTGACGAGGATAAGCTTGACTTTTTTCTTCTAATCCCACCAATTTCAAAAGTTTTTCAATTCTCTGTTTATTTTCTAAACTATGAGGATCTTGTTTCCAAAACTTTAATGGTAAAGCAATATTATCATAAACATTTAATCTATTTAAAAGATTAAAGTTTTGAAAGATCATACCCATTTCTTTTTGAATATTACTCATTTGTTTTTTATTTAAAGATGAAATTGCTTGTCCATCAACAATCACTTCTCCTTTTTGAAAATTCTCTAGACCATTGAAACAACGTAGCAATGTTGACTTACCTGCTCCACTTTGTCCAATGATTCCAAAAATATCTCCTTTTTCTATCTTAAAAGAAATATCTTTGAGCACTTCTAAAGAACCATAACTTTTATACAAATTTTTTATTTCAATCATAAACCTCTTCCTCTCAACCAAAGAAACATTTTCCAATGTGACAATATCCTTGGGGATTCTTTTCTAAATATTTTTGATGATACTCCTCTGCTTCATAGAAATTATCGAGTGGTTGTATCTCAACAACCACTTTTTCTTGATAATTTTTTTGAATTTCATTTGTTTTATTTTGAATAATTTCTAAGTCACTTTCATTTGTATAATAAATACCTGTACGATAAGAAATACCTTCATCTTCACCTTGTTTATTTAAAGAAGTAGGATCAATTATTTTATAATAATCATCCAATATTTGATTTAAACTTCGAAGACTTTCATCATATTCAATTTTTACCGTTTCAACGTGTCCTGTTTTTTCTGCTTTAACATCTTCATATTTTGGATTTTCAGTATGCCCATTAGCATAACCTACTGTTGTTTTTATAATTCCATCAAATTGATCAAAATATTTTTGAACGCCCCAAAAGCATCCTCCAGCTAAATAAATAACACTCATTTTAAATCTCCTTATTTTGTAGGATCTGTAAAGACAGCTTGAACAGAACCTTTATATTTTTTGATATAATTTTTCACTTTTTTTGATTGTAATGCTTTCTTTAAAGCTTTTGCTTTAGCTGTATTTTCATTTCCTTCTTTAACTACTAAGTAATTGATATAAGGTTGTGCTTCTTCATCTGTAAAACTTTCTGTTAATAAAACGTTTGTGCTATCTCCTAAATTATGTTCTAATGCATAGTTACCATTAATAACTGCAACATCTACATCTGGTAAGTTGTTTGGTAAATTGGCTGCTTCTAATTCTTCAATTTTATAATTATGTGGATTTGCTGTAATACTTGATGCTGTATAAAGTGTATCATCGTTTAATTCAATTAAGTTATTTTTAGCAAGTAAAGCAAGTGCTCTTGATTCATTTGAACCATCGTTTGGTACAGCAATTGTAGCTCCATCTTTTAAATCATCTAATGATTTTAAGTTTTCTGAATAGAGAGCCATTGCTTCATAATGAATACCGGCTACGGCTTTTAAATGTAATTTTCTTTCTTTATTTTGTTCTTTTAAATACGCTAATGTTTGGAAATAGTTAGCATCTAAATCTCCATCTTCTAATGAAGTATTAGGTGTTACATAATCTGTAAATTCAGTCACTTCTAATGTATAACCTTCTTTTTCTAACTCATCTTTAACGACATCATTTAAGATCTCCGCATGCGGTATAGCTGTTGCTCCTATTTTAATTGTTTTATCATCGTTTGATGATCCATTAGCACATCCTGCAATTGATAATGCGAATGCTGCTGATAATAATAATTTTAATCCCTTTTTCATTTTTCTTTTCCCCTTTTTCTTTTATTACAATACAACAAACAAAAAAACTCGTCCTTTATACAAAGGACGAGTTACCTCGCGTTACCACCTTAATTTAAAATAACCTCACGATTATTCCCTCATCGAGTACTATCATACTCTATCACTTTAACGGGTGAATCCGTCATAGCCTAACCAACTTGGCTCGGTATGCAACTCCAAGGCCATTTTCATTTATTTTCCATGTTTCTTTTCCACCAACCAAGAACTCTCTAGGCATTTTCAATAAATTACTTTCCTTTTCAATGTCTTTTTGTATTGTTGCTATCATAGTATACCTCTATGAATTAGATGTCAATAGTTTTTATTCATTTTCATCTTTTTCTACATAATTTACATCAATAACATCGTCACTCCCATTACGGTAAGCTTGACCTGATTGATAAGCCGCTTTTTTCTCTGCCATTTCTTTTTCAATTCTTTCATTATATTCTTTCAATTGTTTTTCATATAAGTATCTTCTAATAAAAGAATAAATCACAAGAATAGCAATAATGATCCATGTAATAGGACTGAATAATAAATTTAATAATAAACTTAAAACTAAAATAACAACTGCAATAACTAAAATAATTTGATAAATTGGCATTTTTTTACTCCTATTTAGAAAAATTAAATAATTCCTTCACTTCTACTTTCAAACCATCCGCTAATTTTGAAATGGCTTTTAAAGAAATATTTCTCGTACCTCTTTCAACATCTGAAATATAATTTTTAGATAATCCTGAACGAAATGAAAGTTCTTCTTGAGAGATATGTGCTCTCACTCTTAATTCTTTAATTCGTAAACCAAATAAAATGTGAATATCTTTATTCATTTTGCATTTGCATTAATTGTGCTGCTTGTTCACTTAATTTTTTAAAACGATGATGCAATCCCGATTTACTAATCGTCAGACCTGTTTCATCTTGATAAGCATTACACAATTCATTTAATGTATAATCTGGATATTTTTTACGAATCAAAGCAACAGTTCTTGTTTTTTCATCAAGCATATCAAGTCCCATAAACATCTCAATAATACTGATATCTTCTAATTGTTTATTAGAAGAAGCCATTGATTTGACCTCATTAGCAATATCACAGTTATTCCATCTGTTTACAGTATTTGACATACTTCGATCAATACGAGTACTTTCAAAATTCATCACCGATTGGCTCGCACCAATGGCTCTTAAAAAGTCTCCTATCTTCTCTGCCGATTTTAAATATATAACATATTTGTTTCTTCTTTTTGTCATTTTGGCATTTAAATGAAAATAATTCATTAATTCTTGAATAAATAACGCATATTCTTCTTCATCAACAGATAACTCTAAATGATAATTCGATGTTTCTGGGTTATTGACAGATCCTCCAGATAAAAAGATACCCGCTAAAAATGCTCTTTTACAACATTCTTTTTGAATTATTTTTTTATCAGGAAGTGTATGGAAACCTAATCCATTCATTAAACCTAAATCATCTAAGATTTCTCTTGCTTTTGAGACTTTAAGAATATAGACATTATTTTTTTGTAATTTCATTTTTCTAGAAACAAGAAACTCTATATGAGGATGATACACTTCTTTTAACATTTTATGAACTTTAGATGCTATTTTTGCATTTTCTGTTCTTATTGTAAGTAATAAACCTTGATTTGATAAAGAAAGTGTTCCATTGACTTTAATAATTGCTGATAAAATAGCTTTTTGACAACAAATATCAAAATCATTAAAAACAACTTCCTCTTTAACTTGTCTAGCAAATGATACTTTCATTAATGAACAGCATCCCTATGTAGACGATGAACATGATACTTTTGACTATAGTGATCTGCAAAATAATTTGTTAAGCTCACTGATCGATGTTGTCCACCAGTACATCCAATACCAATGACAACATGCGTCTTTCCTTCTTTATCATATTCTTCTAATAAATAATCTAATAAATCTGTCATTTTTTGAATAAAGACTTGGGTTTCAGGTTTATCTATTACATAATCATAAACTTCTTTATCGTTTCCAGTAAGATTTCTAAGTTCCTCTATATAGAAAGGATTTGGTAAAAAACGCACATCAAAAAGTAAATCTGCATCTTTAGGTATACCATGTTTGTATCCAAAGGATACAAAACTTATTCTAAATGGATCTATAGATTGATGATTAAATTGGTTTTCTAATAACTGTTGGAACTTATTTCCTTTTAGATTTGTTGTATCAATAACCATATTTGCTTCTTTAGAAATAGGTCTTGCTAATTTTCTTTCATATCCAATAGCTTCTACAAGTGTAGCGGCTTTATTAGAAATCAAAATAGGATGTGTTCTCCTTGTTTCTTTATATCTTTTTAAAATAATATTATCATCACAGTCCAAGAAAATAACCGACACATTTAGCCAATCTACATTATTTAAAAAACGAATGGCTTTTGGCGCATCAGCTAAACTTACTGCCATTGCTATTCTTTGATAATTCGTATTATCCTTTAAAAATTCTGAAAATGCTCCTAATAAAGCAATTGGATAATTATCAATACAACAATAAGCCATATTTTCAAAAGCGGCCATCGCTGTTGTTTTTCCAGCACCTGACATACCTGTAACAATGACAATCTCAATTTTATCCATAATACCTCTCCTTTCTATTTTTCGTATCTATTCTATCAAAATTCATCTATAAATAAAAGCCAGATGTAACCATCTGAACTTTTATTTTAATGAAGCAATGTATTGTCCAGCAATAGCACCATCATTTGTAGCCGTAACAACTTGTCTTAATTGTTTATTTCTTACATCTCCTGCTACAAAGATTCCTTTAACAGCTGTTTCCATATTTTCATTTGCATCTATATAACCTGCTGAATTGACAATTCCTAATGATTTTGCACATTGTGTCATAGGATCCAAACCAATAAATGGGAAAATACCATTAACCATTAATTCTTCTTTTTCACCTGTCTCACTATTTTCTAAAACAAGACCTTTTACTTTGTTATCTTCTTCTAAAATCTCAGCTGGTTTTCTTTTAAAATGAACTTCAATATTTTCACTTTTTAATAAACGGTCTTGAATAATTTTATCAGCTCTAAAAACATCTCGTCTTACAATTAAATGTACTTTTTTACATAATGTTGCAAGATACATTGCTTCTTCAAGCGCTGAATTTCCACCACCGATGACAGCAACTTCTTGATTTTTAAAGAAAGGACCATCACAGACAGCACAATAAGAAATTCCACGTCCAACAAGTTCATTTTCTTTTTCAAGATTCATTTGTCTTTCTTTTGTACCTGTCGCAATTAAAACATATTTTGTTTGATATGTTTGTTTAGCAGTGACAACTTCTTTGTAATCTCCGTAATCTTTAATATTTAAAACTTCACCATATTCCATTTTTGCTCCAAAACTCAAGGCACTTTCATACATTGTAAAAGCAATTTCTGGGCCTGGTGTTGGTTTAAGTCCAGGATAGTTTTCAATTTGGGCAGTAACATTTAATTTACCACCTGGAGCTGCACTATCAAATATTAAAACATCTAATCCCGCACGACTCGCATATAAACAAGCACTTAACCCCGCAGGTCCAGCACCAATAATTATTAAATCTAACATTTTTCTTTCTCCTTTATATAATTTATAAATTCTTGATAATCATTAATTAACAAATCTGGATGTTCTTTTTCTATAAGAGCATATCCTTTAGGTGACCATTTCACTCCTACTGTTTTAATTCCCGCATTTTTACCCGCTTGAATATCAGTTACATTATCACCTACGTAATAACCTTCTTGACAATTTAATTTTTTTAATGCACATAATATTCCTTCAGGATCAGGTTTTGAACGTTTCACATCATTTTCTCCAATGATGACATCAAAATATGGTGTTATATTAAATAAATCCAATCCTAATATAGCTGCTTCTTTATATTTTGTTGTAACTACAGCTAGAGGAAAGTCTTGTGCTTTTAAATATTTTAACATTTCTTCAACATATGGATAAATTGTGACATAATCTTCATGATGTGCATGATTATATTCTCGATAATATTGAATTAATTCATCCACTTGATCTTCTTCTACATATCGACTAAAGGTATTTTTTAAAGAAGGCCCTAGAAATGAAAGCAGTTCTTCTTCACTTAAAGTATAACCTGGTTTATATTTTTTAAATGTGTGTATAAATGATTTTTTTATTAATAAATTTGTATTTAAGAGTGTTCCATCTAAATCAAAAATAATTGCTTTTTTCATACTTTTCTCCTTAATGTAAATTATTATATCTATTTTACAAAAAAAAGATAGTCTTATGCACTATCTTTCCTCCAATACATCTTGTCCTTTAAAATGACAATAAATAAATCCTATTAAACCAACAATAACAAATACAATAGAAACAAGTTGTGCTGTTTTTAATCCAAAAACATATAAACTATCTGTTCTAAATGCTTCTATGAAAAAACGAATAACTCCATACCAAATAAAATAAGTAAAAAACTGAATTCCTTGTTTTTGTTGGTACTTTCTAATAATAAAGAAAATAATTAAAAAACCAATCACACATCCTAAGGATTCATATAAAAATGTAGGTTGATAATATTGACCATGAATATACATTTTATCAATGATAAACTGTGGTAAATGAAGTGCTTTTAAGAAACTTAAATCAACTGCACTTCCATAAGCTTCTTGATTAAAGAAGTTTCCCCATCTCCCACATGCTTGGGCAATAAGGACACCTGGCATGATGGCATCCCCCGCAACAAGAAATGAAATATTTCTTTTTTTAAAGAAGAAATAACTATAAATAAGTCCTGTGATAACTCCTCCTTGAATAGCAAGTCCTCCATGATTGATCATAATGATTTCCATCGGATTATTGGCATACAATTCATTCCACATAAAAATTACATACCAAATTCTAGCACCAATGATTCCTACAAATAATAAACCAAAAACATAATCAGAAAGTATTTCTTTTGAATAACCTAATTTTTTAAAATGATATTGCCCTAAAAAATAAGCAATTGCTGCACCTGTCAATATACAAACTGCATACCATTGTATAGAAAGTGGTCCAATTTCTATAAAGGTATTAAAACTTGGGAAGAATCTCATTGTTCTTGTTTATTATGATCAATATTTTTAAGAATACGTTCAACAAATTCTTTACTTGAATCAATACCTACGTCACGTAAACGCATATTCATAACTGCCGCTTCAATAATAACCGACATACTACGACCACTTGATACAGGAACAACTATTTTAGGAATTTTAATTCCTAAAACATCTTCTGAAATATCATTTTCTTCAACCCCTACACGTGTATATTCACGTGATGGTACCCAACGTTCTAGCTGAATCACCAAATCAACATCATTTCTATCTAAAATAGCAGAAATACCAAACATCTTAGAAACATCAATAACCCCAATTCCTCTAATTTCTAATAAATTAGCAAGAACAGCAGGTGCTTTACCAACGATTTTTTGTCCTATACGATAAAATTCTACAGCATCATCAGCAACTAATAAATGGCCTCTTTTAACAAGTTCTAAAGCAATTTCTGATTTACCGATTCCACTATCCCCTTTAATAATGACACCTTTACCATGAATATTTAGAAAAACACCATGCATTAATGTTTCTCTTGCAAGTTTTTCTTCTAAGGTATTCATAAGTTCACTTGATACAACACCTGTAATCATTTCTGTTTGAAAAATTGGAAAGTTTCTTTCATCAGCAATATTTTTTAATACTTCAGGACAAGGATGTCCTTTACAAATTACAATACAAGGTACTTCTTCATTAATTAAACACGGAAAGATTTCTTTTTGTCTTTCTTCTGTCATCTCAGCAATAAAAGCCATTTCTTTATCACCAAAGACAATAATTCTTCTAAAGTCACTATGTTTGAAGAATCCTGCTAATTCAAAACCTGGTCGATTGATTTCACCAGTTAAAATAACTCTTTTTAAAGATTCTTCATTTCCTGTAACTTGTTGATAATTTTTATTATTCCCTAATAATTTTTCTACTGTAATTGATTTCATCTTTTTTCTCCTTAAAGCATTGATTTCAAGAACTGACCTGTATAACTTTTTTCACACTTTGCTACTTTTTCTGGAGTACCTGTAACAACAATTGTTCCTCCTCCAGCTCCACCTTCAGGTCCTAAATCAATGATATGATCTGCTACTTTAATAACATCTAAATTATGTTCAATAACAATAATTGTATCTCCTTGATCAACAATACGTTGTAAAACATCGATAAGTCTTGCAACATCATGACTGTGTAATCCAGTTGTTGGTTCATCAAGAATATAAACAGTTTTCCCTGTTGACTTCTTTTGTAATTCACTTGCAAGTTTAACTCTTTGAGCTTCTCCACCAGAAAGAGTTGTTGCACTTTGACCAAGTTTAATATAACCAAGACCAACATCATAAAGTGTTTGGATCTTATTTCTAATTTTTGGTAAATTATCAAAGAAATCTACCGCTTCTTCTACTGTCATTTCTAAAACATCATAAATATTTTTATCTTTATAAGTCACTTGTAAAGTTTCTTCATTATATCGTTTACCTTCACATTGTTCGCAAGGAACGTAGACATCTGGTAAAAAGTGCATTGAAATTTTCTTTAGTCCATCACCTTGACACGCTTCACAACGACCACCTTTAACGTTAAATGAGAATCTTCCTTTATCATAACCTCTCATTTTCGCTTCATTTGTTTGTGCAAATAAATCACGAATATCATCGAAGACACCTGTATAAGTTACTGGATTTGAACGTGGTGTTCTTCCAATTGGATCTTGTGAAACTTCTATGACTTTATCAATATTTTCAATTCCTAAGATTTCTTTATGTAAACCTGGTCTCTCTTTTGATTGATAAACATATCTCATTAATGATTTTCCTAAAATATCATTCACTAATGTTGATTTACCACTTCCTGATACTCCTGTAACGACATTGAATTTACCAAGAGGAAATTTAACATTAATATTCTTTAAATTGTGTTCCTTAGCCCCTTTGACTTCAATAAATAAGCCATTCCCTTTACGTCGTTTTTGAGGAACTTCAATCTTTCTATTTCCAGATAAATATTGTCCTGTAATAGAATCTTTACAATTCATAACTTCTTCTGGTGTTCCTGCACAAATGACTTGTCCACCATGAACACCAGCTCCTGGACCAATATCAACAATAAAATCTGAAGCTCTCATTGTATCTTCATCATGTTCAACAACGAGAACGCTATTTCCCAAATCTCTAATATCTTGTAAAGATTTGATAAGTTTTTCATTATCTCTTTGATGTAAACCAATAGATGGTTCATCTAAAACATATAACACTCCCGTAAGACGTGTTCCAATTTGAGTTGCTAGACGGATACGTTGAGCTTCTCCACCAGATAATCCTCCTGCACGTCTAGCAAGTGTTAAGTAACCAAGACCAACATTATTTAAGAATGTAAGACGATCATTGATTTCTTTAACAACTAATCGAGCAATATTCATTTCATAGTCTGTTAATTTTATATTTTGAATAAAATGTAAAGCATCCTCAATTGATTGTTCTGTAAATTCAGCAATATTTAAACCACCGACTCTTACAGAAAGAACTTGATCATTAAGTCTTCTTCCCTTACATGTAGGACAAGTATGTTCTGACATAAAGGATGCATACCATTCTTTTGACCATTTTGAAGTTGTTTCTTCATATCTTCTTGCAATTAATGTTCTCACACCTTCAATAAATTTTGTTGTACGTGAGACATTTCCACTATCTGATACGATTTCATAACTAATAGGTTCTCTCGAACCATCAAGAATATAACTTAATTCTTGTTTTGTAAAATCTTTTAATGGTTTATCTAAATCTATTTTATATTTCTTACAAAGAACTAAAAATCTTTGCCATTCAATACGATTTGTTCCGACTGCTGTTTTAAAATAACGAAGTCCACCTTCATTAATTGATTTACTCCAATCTGGAATCAATAAATCAACATCCACTTCATTTTTAATCCCTAATCCACGACAATCCGGACAAGCTCCTAATGGATTATTAAATGAAAATAAACGTGGTTCTAATTTAGGAACAGAAAAACCACAAATTGGACAAGCAAGATGTTCACTAAAAAGTTCTTCTGTTTTTGTTGTTAAGTTTTGAACAATGACTTCTCCACCCGTTAGTTTCAAACCGACTTCTAAAGAATCTACTAAACGACTACGATAACCTTCTTTTTTGATAATACGATCAATAACGACATCAATATCATGTTTTTTATTTTTATCAAGTTCGATTTCTTCATCCAACATGTAATTTTGTCCATCAACAACCACACGTAAATAACCATCTTTTAATAAGTCCGCAAAATAATCTTTAAAAGTTCCTTTCTTTCTTTTAACAACTCTTGCGACAACCATTAAACGATCGCCATCAGCGTATTGGTCAATCGTATCTGCCATTTGTTTAATTGTTTGACTTTCAATAACAACATCATGTTTAGGACAATAAGCTTTTCCTACACGTGCATATAACAATCTTAAATAATCATAGATTTCTGTAACTGTTCCTACAGTTGAGCGTGGATTGTTAGAAGTTGTTTTTTGATCAATTGCAATAGCAGGTGATAAACCTTCAATCGCATCAACATCTGGTTTTTCCATATTGCCTAAAAACTGTCTTGCATAAGCACTTAGTGATTCTACATATCTTCTTTGTCCTTCAGCATAAATTGTATCAAAAGCTAAAGATGTTTTCCCTGAACCAGAAAGACCTGTCATAATAACAAGTTTATTTTTAGGAATATCGATATTAATGTTTTTTAAATTATTTTCTCTTGCTCCTCGAATAATTAATTTATTTTCCATCTTTTCTTCCTTTCAATAATTGAATAACACTTTCTTTGTCATGCCCTCTCATTTGTAAATCATAGGCCCAATCAAGTAATTCTTTAAAATCTTGATTAGGTTTAAATCCTAATTCTATTAAGAGTTTACCATCCACAAAAGGTTTTAATGCATGATTTCCACATCTTGAAACCTTTTCTTCAACATAAGTATCTAATGTTGAAATTGTTTCTGGGCGATTTGCAAGTCGTCCTAACTTATCACATTTCGACATACATACTAAATCGTTTAAAGGAAAAATTCCTTCTATTCCTTTTAATAATTTATAGTAACTATAATCTTTGCTTTGATCTCTTACCATATTCATCAAATGCATATGATAATAGATCATTGTACGAATATATTTTTTCATTTTTTTATTTGTAAAAAAATGACTAAAATATTGATTAAAAACTTTTACACCACTTTCATTATGCCCTGGTGCTTTTCCTTCAGGAGTTGTTACTAATGGTTTTCCTATATCATGAAGTAAAGCACTCCACATGAAAGCAAGTGGCCAACTTGTTTTATCTTTACATAAAGCAGCTAAGTCAACAACTAATAAAGTATGATTCATCACATTTCCTTCAGGATGAAAATCTAATCTTTGGGGACATGTTGCTAATGTTTCTAAAGGACGAATAAGAGCATTGAGCTCTAATAAGAATTTTAAACCCATTGATGGATGTGAAGACATCAATAACTTATTATATTCTTGTTGAATTCGTTCTAAAGATAAATATTGTAAAACTCCTTCATTGACCATTTTTTGACAAATCTCTTTTGTTTTTAAATCCACTTGAAATTGAGCTAATCTTAATACTCTTAAAGGATCTTCATAAAATGTTTTTTCATCAACCATTTTTAAACATTTATTTTTAATATCTTCTTGTCCTTGATAATAATCTATCAGCTTTTCATTTTGATAATCATACATCATTGCATTAATTGTAAAATCTCTTCTACGACATGCTATTTTCATATCTAAATTTTTATGAACTTCTACCTCAAATTCTCGATGTGTTTGTCCTTTTTTTCTTTCAATACGAGGTAAAGCAAAATCAAAGTTTGGTAAACAATCCAATTTTAAAATACCAAAACTTTTACCTACCTCGTTTACTTTTCCATATTGAGATAAAATATCAATAATCTCATCTATTTCTAGATCATAGATTTCTACATCTACATCATGGTAATCTACCTTTTGATACATCACCATATCTCTAACAATACCACCTACAAGATAAACTCGACCCTTTTTAGATAAAGAATCTAAAACACTTTTTTCTAAATGATTAAACTCAAACTTCACCTTGCAACTCCAACATCATATCTCTAAGTTCCATTGCTCTTTCAAAATCAAGTGCTTTTGCTGCTTCTTTCATTTGTTTTTCAAGTTCTTTAATAAGTGTTTCTTTATCTTTCTTCTTCGCTTTCTTACCTTTTTTAACAAGAGAAATGGCTTCATCCACATTTTCTTGTCCATGGATAGCTTCTCTAATTTCCTTTTTGATTGTTTGAGGAATAATACCATGTTCCTTATTATATTTTTCTTGTATTTCACGACGTCTTGCTGTTTCATCAATGGCCTTTTGCATAGAATCAGTAATTTTATCACCATACATAATAACTTTACCATGACTATTTCTAGCAGCACGTCCAATAGTTTGAATCAATGATCTTTCCGATCTTAAAAAACCTTCCTTATCAGCATCTAAAATACAAACAAGAGAAACTTCTGGTAAGTCTAATCCTTCTCTTAACAAGTTGATACCCACTAAAACATCATATTTTCCAAGACGTAGATCTCTTAAAATTTCTGTTCTTTCTAATGTTTTAGTATCACTATGCAAATAAGCAACTTTTAACCCAAGTTCTACAAGATAAGCACTGAGGTCTTCTGCCATTCTTTTAGTAAGTGTGGTAATCAATACACGTTCATTTTTTTCAATACGTTGATGAATTTCATCAATAATATCATCTACTTGACCATCAATAGGTCTTACTTCTATGATTGGATCTAATAGCCCTGTTGGTCTAATAATTTGTTCAACAACTTGATGATGAACCTTATCTAGTTCATAATCACCTGGCGTTGCAGAAACAAAGATAGCTTGATGAATCAAATCTTCAAACTCTTCAAAAACGAGTGGTCTATTATCCAAAGCACTTGGAAGTCTAAAACCATATTCTACTAATGTTTCTTTACGAGAACGATCCCCATTATACATTCCTCTAATTTGTGGAAGCATAACATGACTTTCATCTACGACAAGTAAAAAATCTTTGGGAAAATAATCAATCAATGTATAAGGTCTTTGACCTGCTTTTCGTCCATCGATATGTCGTGAATAATTTTCAATTCCTGGACACATTCCCACTTCTCTTAACATTTCTACGTCATGTCTCGTTCTTTGATCAAGACGTTCATACTCTAATAGCTTTGTTTCATCTTTAAAATACTGTAATCGTTCTTCTAATTCCTTAGAAATCGTATCACAAGCTTTTAACATTTGTTCCTTTTTCGTTACATATCCATAAGCAGGATAAATAGTATACGTATTATAAGAACCTAAAATATGTCCTGTAAGGGGATCTACTTCACAAATACGTTCTACTGTATCTCCAAATAATTCAATACGAATCAAATAACTTTCACTATGTCCTGGAACAATTTCAATAACATCACCACGAACTCTAAAAGTTCCTTTAGTTTGTTCAATATCATTTCTTTGATATTGACGATCGACTAAAAATGTCAATAATTCTCTACGATCAATATCTTGGTCAACACGTAATGAGAAAATCATTTCTTTATACTGTTCAGGATTTCCAAGTCCATAAATAGAAGCAACAGAAGCAACAACAATGACATCTTCTCTTTCAATAAGTGAATTCATTGCTGCTGAACGCAACATTTCAATTTCATAATTTGTTTTTGCATTTTTATCAATATAGAGATCTCTACCTGGAATATAAGCTTCTGGTTGATAAAAATCGAAGTTTGAAATAAAGTACTCTACTCTATTTTCAGGAAAAAATTCTTTTAACTCTGAATATAATTGTCCTGCTAATGTTTTATTATGTGCTAAAACCAACGTTGGTTTATTATATTCTTTGATAACATTAGCAACAGTAAATGTTTTTCCTGTTCCAGTTCCCCCAAGTAAGACTTGTTCCTTTTTACCTGCTTTTAAACCATCTACAAGTTCTTGAATAGCTTGAACTTGATCTCCCATTGGTTGAAAAGGAGAAACGAGTTTAAACTGAGACATAGTTTCACCACCTTATTTTATGATTTTCATTAACTGATCATACTGTTTATCATTTTCATGATTATTGATATAAATCATCATTCTTGCAACCAGCATTTGTTTATCACTTTGACTATACTCTCCATCTACGTTTAAATGATTATCTGTTTCAAATTGTTGTAATGCTGCTTGTGTATTAACTGAAAAATAACCATCTTCTCGATCAACAGAATATCCTAAAATATTGAGCATCTTTTGCATAGATTTAATACGTGTATTTACACAATCAACTTTTAAGGTTTCTTTTACATCTTTTGTTGTAATTCCTGATAATGAAACATTATCAACTTCTTCATCAGGTGTTAGACCCTTTCCATTAATACATGTCCCATTAGGAATCATCCATTTAGCATACGTATACTTTAAAACTGATCCATCAGAAAGCGTTTTTTGAGTTTGTGCACTTCCTTTTCCATAAGTTGTTTTTCCAATAAGTTGATATCCTTTTTCACTTTGTAAAGCTCCTGCTGTTAATTCAGAAGCACTTGCTGTATTTTCATTTACAAGAATATAACCATTTTCAAATTCATATTTTTTATCTGATTCTGCATAATATTTTTTTGCTGCACTATTTTTTTCTTTCATTTGATAAATTACTTCATCTGAAGTAAAGAATAAATCTAAAATATCTGTAGCAGCTGTTAAATAGCCTCCACCATTATCTCTTAAATCAATAACTAATGTTTGAATATTTTTCTTTTTAAACATTTCTAAGGCTGTTTCTACTTGCTTAGCAGTATCTGTTCCAAAAGTTGATAATTCAATATATCCAAAAGATACATTTCCTTGTTTTCTTATTTCATAAAAAGCAGAAGTATCTAATGCGCCTCTTGTAACTGTCACATCACTTGTTTTTTGATTACTTAAAATCGTTAATGTAACTTCTGTTCCATCTTCACCTCGCACGTAGTCTCTTACTTGATCAGTACTTGCTTGTGCTAATTCATTTCCATCCGCTTTCGTGATAATATCGCCAACTTTTAAGCCTGCTTTACTTGCTGGTGAATCACTATATACTTTAGTAATCATGGCCCCTTGTTCTACCATAGAAAAACCTACACCGATGCCTTGATAATTTCCAGCAACTGTTTGATTAAATTCAACAGCTTCTTTGCTTGTTAGATAACTTGAATGAGGATCATTTAATCCTGCAACCATTCCTTCAATAGCAGAGGTATTTAAATTTACGTCTTGATCATTCGTATTTACCCAATACTTATCTAAAGTATCATAAACTTCATTAATAATACTGCTATCATTTTTACTTTTAACAATAACATTCTTTTTTGAAACATAGCCTGCAAAATACCCAATTGCAAGACAGACAATAATCAAAATAACAATTAAAACTTCTTTGATTGGTCTTTGTTTTGTTTCTTGTTTTACTTCTTTTTTTGGCGGTCTAATAAAATCATCCATCATTTTCACCTCACCATAACATATTATCATATTTTAAAGTGCATTAATATCATTTATCAAAACCTATTTATTAGTTTCTTTTTTAGACACATTATATCGTTTTTTTATTCATAAGTCACGCTTTTTGCATAGCTCATTTATTTTTTTGGCGTATTTTTTGAGTAATTGTCTTCATATATGAATGAAATGGTTTCACCTTTTCTTGATGACCACCAACATATTCTTTAAAACATTCTGCAAAATATTCTTTTTTTGTCTTTTGATTAAATAATGTTCTATATTTCTTATATAACTTTGTAAACTGTTTAGAAGAACTAAATTGATGTTTTTCATCAAAATAATGACATAATTCATGAATAATTACTCCTTCACTTGTCACATTATCAAGATGTGGATGAACTAAACGAATCGTTTTAGGAGGAATCATTTCCCCTGAAATAATCAAATCATTCTTTTTAATACTGTAGTTATAAAGTTCTATCTTCCCGCCAGTATTAAAAAAGATTTCTAAAAACTGTTGATCAAAATGATAATGGTATCCTCCTTGGAGTTCTTCTTTAATATAGCTATCACCAAATTCATTAGTTTCTAACCAACTATCTTTAAATTCTTTTTCTACATAAACATGTTTTTGGATTTCTATCATTGATGTTTTAGAGGAACACCCTGTGAGAAGTAATAATAAAACACATAATATTTTTTTCATGTCTAACTCCTTTTATTAAACTATAAATAAAAAAGGTATCTCTACCTTTTATAATAATTGATAAATCATAATCATGAATGGCATCGTAATAATACTAAAAATAACCCCCATTACATTCATAATACTTGCATACCCTGGATGTTTATTATAGAGTTGTGCAAATTGTGTAATTGTTGCCGCTGGTGGTGCAGATGCAGCTAAAATTGTAATCAACAAAATTTTGTCAGCATCAACTGTTAAACGAGACATATCTGTAAATTTAAAAATAAGAATCATAATTAATGGAAAGACAACTAATCTAAATAAAGAAATTAAATATGTTCTCTTTTCTACAAAAATACTCCTTAAATCCATTTCTCCAATAAGCATTCCAATAACAATCATCGCTAATGGTCCCATCATACTTCCTACTTTAGAAAAAGTATCAACAAGTAAAGATGGTAATTGTAATTGAAACATAAAAAGACAAATTCCAATAATGATAGCAATAATATTAATATTTAATAGAATCTTTTTTATATCAAATGATGGTTCATTACAAACAAGACTTTTAGCATGTGTCCATAATAAAATAGTTTGTATAACCATATAACCACTTGAATAAATGACCCATTCATTTCCTAAAATGGCTCCTACTAAAGGAATAATTAAATTACCAGAATTTGAATAAATAAGTGTTGCTTTTTCAATAGGTGTAAAACCAAAAATTTTTCCTAATAAATTAGCA
>OHDP01000592.1_pt1 | contig 22433 bp, 20 predicted proteins | sample 1567011 | NCBI WGS metagenome assembly OHDP01 (sample SAMEA3879532, study PRJEB24766) | human gut metagenome | biome: human-associated habitat; feature: feces | place: USA | collected 1985/1987
AGGCGGATGCGCCGCCGATGCCGCCGAAGAAGCTCAGCGGGATGGAGATGACCAGAGCGCAGGGGCAGCTGATGACCAGGAAGGTCAGGGCGCGGTAGACCCAGTCACCGAAGCGGGCGGGCTGGCCCATCAGCAGCAGAACGATGGGGGGAACAAAGGCCAGCGCCAGTGCGCCGTAGCAGACGGCGGGGGTGTAGGCCCGGGCAAAGCGGGTGATGAAGTTCTCGGTGCGGGCCTTCTTCATGCTGGAATTTTCCACAAGGTCGAGGATCTTGGAAACGGTGGATTCGCCGAACTCCTTGGTGGTCCTGACTTTCAGCAGGCCGGTCATGTTCACACAGCCGCTGATGACCTCATCGCCGGAGCGGACATCCCGGGGCAGGCTCTCGCCGGTCAGGGCGGCAGTGTTCAGGGCAGAAGTTCCCTCCACGATGATGCCATCAATGGGCACCCGCTCGCCGGGCTGGACCACGATCACGGTGCCCACCTCCACATCATCGGGGTCCACCTGCTCCAGTTTGCCGTCCTCGTCCTCAACGTTGGCGTAATCGGGGCGGATATCCATCAGGCTGGAAATGCTCTGGCGGCTCTTGCCCACGGCCACGCTCTGGAACAGCTCGCCGATCTGGTAGAAGATGATAACGGCGCAGCCCTCCACATAATCGCCCAGCGCAAACGCGCCCACGGTGGCAACAGCCATCAGGAAGCACTCGTCAAAGGGCTGGCGGTTCTTGATGCCTAGCAACGCCTTGCGGAGCACATCCCAGCCGACCACCAGATAGGGGATGCAGTAGAGCAGCAGCTCCACCGGCGTGGGGAACTGGGGCAGCAATTTGAGGATCAGCACCAGCACCAGAGCAGCAATGATCCGGTACAGGTTCTTCTTCTGCTTTTTATTCATATCTGTACTCTCCTTTTTTCTGGGTTCTGGGCCGCAATGCGCCGCGGCGGGCGGGGTGGATTCAACAGTTTTTCCCCACGGGATAGACTTTTCCACGTTTTCCCCTGAGTTTTCCACGGACTTTTCCCGGAGAAAACCTGCTTTTTCGCGTTTCTTTTTGCACTTTTTCGCAGAGGCTGTTGAAAACCCGGTGGAAATTGTTGAAAACCCGTTTTCTTTTCCACAGTTTCCCACACCGGCTTTGGGGCTGTTCTGCCCGAAAAATGCGTCACAAAAAGCTCCCCCGCAGGGGAGCCGTACCGGAGTTACAAACCCCTGTTTCCTCAGATATCAAAGATCTCGCAGTCGTCCTCGACCTTTTTGCAGGCAGCCAGAACGTTCACCATGGTATCGTGGGGGTCTGCACCCTCAGCAAACTCGACCTTCATCTTCTGGGTCATAAAGCTGACGGTAGCCTGTGCCACACCTGCAACGGTGTTGGCGGCATCCTCCATCTTCTGGGCGCAGTTTGCGCAGTCAACTTCGATCTTGTAGGTCTTCTTCATCATAGGTACCTCTCTTTATTTTATGTGGACCTCTCAGGCACGCCTTGTGCGCCCGGAGGCTTTGTACTGCGTTTTCCGTTTACTCCTCAATGTGGTCCATGCCCATCGAGAGGATGCTTCTCACATGGTCATCATCCAGTGCATAGTAAACGGTTTTGCCATCCCGGCGGAAGCGCACGAGCTTGGTATCCTTGAGCACCCGGAGCTGGTGGCTCACTGCCGACTGGCTCAGCTGCACCGCGTTGGCAATGTCCTGCACGCAGAGCTCATTGTCATGCAGCGCATATAAGATCTTGATGCGGGTGGAGTCACCGAACACCCGGAACAGGTCGGCCAGCTCATACAGCACCTCGTCATCCGGCATCACCACCGGTTCCGTGTTTTCCTGCCCCGCCGGGGTCATCTGCTCCAATCCGATCATGTCCGTTCTCCTTTTGCCGTGTTTTACATGAACGTCTGTTCATGTGTTCATATTATCATGCAGAAGAACTTCTGTCAAGGGGTTTTGCAAAGTTTTCTGTCCACTTTTCAAAATAGTTAAAACAAACCGCAAAACGCAAGAAATTTGCAGTTTCAATTTGCAGACAGCCGGCGTTTTGGGGCAAACAAAAAGCCGCCCTGCCCGGTGGGGACAAGGCAGCTTGCAGAAAGCACTTATTTTCTCTTTTTGTGCCGGGCATCCGCTACCACCCACGGCAGATACATCAGACACAGCGCCACCGCAATGGCGGGCAGAAAGCCCAGAATATAGTATTTTTCACCCAGCAGGCGGGTAAACGCACTGGTGATGACATTGCCGTAGGGATTGTTCAGAAAGTAGAAATTGGTATTCAGTGGTTTATTCAAGAAGTAAATAGGCAGGGCAGAGCCAAACAAAAAAGCCAGCACTTGCGGGGCACGGCGGGCGCTGGGGCGGTAGCCTCTCACCACAAGCAGAACCGGGTAGAGCACCAGCAGGGCATGGATGCTGATCGAGTGCAGATTGATGAGCGTCCACCAGGAGGGCACGTCCAGCCAGCTGGGGCAGAGCAGAGCCAGCGCCGCACCGGGGATGCAGAGGGCATAGAGTTCCTCCTTGCACCAGTTCTGATCGGTGAGGGTATTGTACAGACAGACGAACACATTGATGCTGCACAGATGGAGAGGCAGATAGCTCCAGTTCCACTGACCGGTCAGAGCCATGCCCAGCAGCAGGGCAGCTTCATCGGCCAGCAGGGCAATGGTAACGCCCACGAGGATGCGCCGCCGGGCAGAGGCCGAGCTGCGGCGGTACCACAGGGCCATCCCCACAATGAACACCAACGAGAGGGCAAGCTCGATCAAATGGATTTTACCGTACAGCGGGTAACACCGGAAGTTCGGGCCAAGCTCCGCATGGGTGATATCGTAGGATTTCCAGAAGTCGTTCATGTTTTTTTCCATCCCTTTCGGGCCAATGATACCGCAAATTGCGCCAAACAGAAAGAGATTTGCAGAAAAAAGTGCCCAAACAGGTGCATCTGTGCCAAAAGTGTGGTATTCTAACAATGTATTTCTAAATTTTCGCCTTCGGGCATCTGGAAAGGATGTATTTTTATGTTGGAAGCTGGAATCCGCGGCGAGCAGAGTGTCGCCGTTACTTCCGAGAACACCGCAAAGACTATGGGCAGCGGCACGCTGGACGTGTTTGCCACCCCCGCGCTGGTGGCACTGGCCGAAAAAACCTGCTGGATGAGCGTTGCCGCCGCGCTGGACGAGGGCTGCGGCACCGTGGGCACCCGGCTGGAGCTGGAGCACAGCGCCCCCACCCCTGTGGGCATGACCGTGACCTGCGAGAGCGAGCTGACCGCTGTGGAGGGCCGCAAGCTGGTGTTCAAGGTCTCCCTGCACGACGAGAAAGGCCCCGTGGGCGGCGGCGTGCACGAGCGGTTCATCATCAACAACGCCAAGTTTGCCGCAAAGGCAGAGAGCAAAAAGGGGTAACGGCCTCGCCCTCTCAGTCAGCGCCGTTGGCGCTGCCAGCTCCCCCAAAGGGGGAGCCTTTGGCATTGTGGGCAGGCTGGCCGTGCATATACAGCGGCTCTCTGTCCTCTTCCATCACCTGCGCTTCTGCCTTTTGCTGGGCGGCGGTCAGCAGGCGGATGGCCTGTTCGTTGGCGCGGAACAGCTCAAAATACAGCGCTTTATAATCCGGCGTGGCGGCGGCCCCCTTTCCGTTTGCAATAGGGATAGTCTGCCCCGGGCCGGGACAAAAAATCAAGTGAGGAATCATTTATGAAAAAGACAAATCTCTCCTGGGTAGGGGCACTGCTGGTGTTTGCCCTGCTGCTGTGGTGCACCGCAGCCACCCCCGGCACCATTGCCGACCCGGCCAGCTACGCCCCCGCGGTGTACAGCTCCATGCTTTCCCTGCTGCCGCCGGTGGTGGCCATTGTGCTGGCCCTGAACACCAAGGAGGTCTACACCTCCCTGCTGGTGGGCATTGCCACCGGCGCGCTGCTCTTTGCCAACGGCAACCTGGAGCTGGCGGTCACCACCCTGTTCTTCAACGAGGACGGCGGCATGGTGGCCAAGCTCTCTGACAGCAGCAACGTGGGCATTCTGGTCTTTCTGGTGATGCTGGGCATTCTGGTGGCCCTGATGAACAAGGCCGGCGGCAGCGCCGCCTTTGGCCGCTGGGCCTCCACCCACATCCACACCCGGGCCGGGGCGCAGTTTGCCACCCTGATTCTGGGCATGCTCATTTTTGTGGACGACTACTTCAACTGCCTGACCGTGGGCTCTGTGATGCGCCCCGTGACCGACCGGCAGAAGGTCTCCCGCGCAAAGCTGGCCTACCTCATTGATTCCACCGCCGCCCCGGTGTGCATCATTGCGCCGGTGTCCAGCTGGGCCGCCGCCGTTACCTCCAGCGTGCCCGAAGGCTCCGGCATCAACGGCTTTACCATGTTCCTGCGCACCATTCCCTACAACTATTACGCCATACTGACCATTGTGATGAGCCTGTTCCTCATCTTCACGGGCACGGACTACTGCTCCATGAAGCAGCACGAGGACAACGCCCGGGCCGGTGACCTTTTCACCACGGCCGACCGCCCCTACGGCGACGATGTGGATACCGAGGACGATGCCCACGGCCATGTCATTGATCTGGTGGCCCCGGTGCTGGTGCTGATCGCGGCCTGCATCCTTGGCCTGATCTACACCGGCGGCTTCTTTGAGGGCGTGGACTTCATCACCGCCTTCTCCGACTGCAACGCCTCCGCCGGTCTGGTGCTGGGCAGCAGCATTGCCCTGATGTTCACCTTTGTGTTCTACCGTGTCCGCAGCGTGATGACGTTCCAGGATTTTGCCGCCTGCATCCCCGAGGGCTTCAAGGCCATGGTCAGCCCCATGCTGATCCTGACCCTGGCCTGGACGCTTTCCGGCATGACCAACCTGCTGGGTGCAAAATATTACGTTGCCAACCTGCTGGGCGGCTCCGCTGCCGCCCTGCAGTACCTGCTGCCGGTCATCATCTTCCTGGTGGCGGTGTTCCTGGCCTTTGCCACCGGCACCTCCTGGGGCACTTTCTCCATCCTGATCCCCATTGTCTGCCACGCTTTCCCGCAGGGCGAGATGCTGGTGGTCTCCATTGCGGCCTGCCTGTCCGGCGCTGTGTGCGGCGACCACTGCTCTCCCATTTCCGACACCACCATCATGGCCTCTGCCGGTGCGCATTGCAGCCATGTGAACCATGTTTCCACCCAGCTGCCCTACGCCATTACCGCCGCATCCTGTTCCGCCGCGTGTTATGTGATCACCGGCCTGACCCAGATGTTCCTGGGCAGCAGCGCCAGCCTGTGGACCTCGCTGATCCTGCTGGGCGTTGCCATTGTGCTGGAGCTGGTGGTGCTGAACATTCTGCGCGTAAAGCTGGGCAAAAAGACCAAAGCGTGATATACTAAAGGAAATTGAGTGTTCGAAGGGAGACCGTACCATGCTGGAAAAAGCATTCAACGATGTCTATACCAAGTTCAAGCTCCATTTCTACCAGAACGTGTTCCAGCGCTTTGCCACCCGTGAGGCGACCCTGACCACGGTGGAATCCTTTTGCATGGAGGGCATTATGGCCATGGGGGAGCCCACCATTGCGGAGTTTTCCCGGATGATGCAGATCTCCACCCCCAACGCGGCGTATAAGATCGGCTCGCTGGTGCGCAAGGGCTATGTGGAAAAGATCCAGTCCACCACCGACCGCCGGGAGTATCACCTGCGGCCCACCCAGAAGTATATCGACTACTACAACATCAGCTACTCCTACCTGAGCACGGTGGTCCAGCGGGTGAACAAGCGCTTCCCCAAAGAGGACGTGAAGAAGCTGGAACAGATGCTGACCATCATCAGCAACGAGCTGATGCCCGAGCTGAACCTGGAAAACAACCCGGAGGCTCCGGAGGAAAAGAAAACCGCGCGCTGAGCCGCACCCTTCCGGAAACCCCGGAAGCCCGTGCGCCGACCCCGCGCAGCCAGACAGGACTGCCCCACAGAGATGTGGAGCAGCCCTGTTTTTTTCTGCCGGAACGGGCCATGCGGCCAACAAAAAAGCCCCGGAGGGCTTGCGGGACCCTCCGGGGCGAGACAGCGGCGTGCGGGCCCGCTGCGGACAGCACCATGCCTGCGCCCAGCATCAGGTCTGCCAGCCAGCCGCTGGTGCCGGTCTGGATCAGCTTGGCATCCTGCACCGCCGGGAGCACCGGGGTCTCAGGAGCGGGAGCGGGGGCCGGGGCGGGAGCGGGGTCAGGTCTTGCATCCTGCACCACGGGCAGCACCGGAGCCTCGGGGGCGGGAGCCCACACCTGCTGGTACAGCTCCTTCAGCGATTGCAGATCCCGGCCGGAGAGGGCACGGTAGACCCGGAACATCTGCCGGTTGCACAGCCGGAGGATGCCGCAGGCTTCCTGCAGGCCGGAGGGCATCCCCTCCAGCGGGAGCACCCGGCACAGCCATGCCAGCAGCACCACGGTGCCCACCGCACAGCCTCTTTGAACCTGTTCTCGCTGCCTCTGTTTCATCCTGCATCCCCCGTCTTTTGTGCCGTTCCCCGGTGTTTTTTCTCCATTATATCACATCCGCGCTGTAATTTGCCAGAGAGCAGAGGGGAATGTACCTCTGTGCCGCTTGCGTCTGCTCTGAAAACCGTTTGAATTGCAAAACGATTTTTTAGTTGCTATACTGGGCTTACCAATTTTTTTCGGGAGGCTGCTACAGTGACCGCACAGACAATGCAAATCGGGAACACACCTTGCCGCATTTACGGCGAAGCCAATGCAGAATACCTGCTGCTCCAAATGACAGGTGAGCATGAGCTGCAAAGTATGGATTATGAAGTGGCGGCGATCGCACAAAGCAGCCGGAATTTTCTGTTTGCAGCTCTCCCGGTGGAAAGCTGGAACGATGCGCTTTCTCCGTGGAAAGCCCCTGCCGTGTGGGGAAAGCAAGGCTTCGGCGGCAAAGCTGGGGACACCCTGCGCTTTCTGACGGAGCAGGTCATTCCCACACTGGAGCAGCAGTTTCCTCTCCCGGAAAACGTCAAAATCATTCTGGGCGGCTACTCGCTGGCGGGATTGTTTGCGCTGTGGGCATCCACCCAGACCGATTTGTTCTACGGTGTCGCCGCCGCTTCTCCCTCTGTGTGGTTTCCGGGCTGGATGGAGTTTGAACAGCAGCACCCGATACAGGCACAGCACATTTATCTGAGCCTTGGCGACAAGGAAGAGCGCACGAAAAACACCATCATGGCTGCGGTAGGGGATAATATCCGCACGCTGCACAGTCGGCTTACAGAGCGTGGCGCAGACTGCACCCTTGAATGGAACAGCGGTGGACACTTTAAGGACGCTGATTTGCGTACGGCAAAGGCTTTTCAGTGGGTGATGGAGGAACACACATGACAATTTGCGTTTGCGAAGCAAATGGAGGGGTCTTGCCCCGACAAGTTCTAATTGATACCGATGGCCGCCCAGCGGTCAGTGATGTGATGAAGAACAAGACCAGCAGCCGCACTCTGCCGCCGCCCTGTTCTCATCCTCACCATCTTAGCCGCAAAAAAGGCACCAGCCTAAGCCGGTGCCTTTTATTGGCGGAGATGGTGGGATTCGAACCCACGTGCCCGATTAAGGACAAAACGATTTCGAGTCTTTAAAATTGTTGGATGAAGCTGGTCCCGCGCGGCCGTCATTGGCAGCTGAGGGCATTTTTGTAACCTCAAAGAAGGCACGTCACACCGCAATTTGCAGGCAAAAATCAGCCGCTTTTTGCGAAATGACGTTAGAAAAAGCCTTTTTCACACGGGCCGTCAGCGGCTGCATTTCAGGTGTAGTTGTGTTAGATGTCCGTTAGAAATATGCAGTGCTGCCGTTGCTGTGCCAGCTCACAGCAGGCTTCCCTGTCTGAACGCAGCGTTTCCCGAAACCCGGGAGATGCTGCGTTTTCTCTTGCCCGCATTGGGCTGAAAGGGAAGCCGCCATGGCAACATTCCGCGTCAATAAAAATGTCAACTACACCGTTATGAGCAACCACCACCTGCAGGATAAGAGGCTTTCTCTGAAGGCCAAGGGACTGCTGTCCTATATGCTCTCCCTGCCGGACGATTGGGATTATAGCCTGAAGGGACTGACCGTTGGTTGCAAGGATGGTCTGGACAGTGTACGCACCGCTGTTCTGGAACTGGAAGAACACGGCTACGTCCGCCGTCAGAAAGTCCGCAATGCCAAAGGGCAGATCATCGACTACGATTATCAGGTCTATGAATCGCCTGTTGAGGACGCTCCTGCCGTTCCCGGCAAGGAAGGCGAGCCGTCGGACCCGTCCGCATCCAAAAGTCTGAAAAGCCGCATGAAACCTTGTTCTTCACCATTTTTGGATTTTCCAAATTTGGCTGAGCCCAATTTGGAAAAGGCAACGCAACAAAATACTAATAAACAAAATACTAAAAGACAAAGTACTAATCTATCAGGGCCGACAGGCGAATCCGCAGATTTTGACCAGATGGAAGCACAGGTAAGGGAGGAGTTTCGGGAACGTTTGGAGATCGACACCCTTGCCCAGCGGTACGACCCCGACAAGCTGGAGGAACTGCTGGACAACATTGTGGAGATGTACTGCTGTCCTCGGCAGACCCAGTACGTCGGCAAGCAGCCGCAGACCACCAAAGCCATCCGGCTGCGGCTGGACAAGCTGACCAGCCAGCACGTTGAGTACATCTTCGATGTGATGTCCAACACCACCCAGCCCATCAAGAACATCATGGCCTATCTGCGCACCACCATCCTGAACGCCCCCACCACGATGGAGCACTACTATCAGGCGCAGGGCAACTGGCTGACCGCACAGAGCCGGAAGAAGTGAGCGTCGTTTTCCACAAAGACCGCAAAACGCGTTGAAAATACAAAGGAGAATTTCCATGAAGAACACAAACACCGTCCGCACCGAGATCCATTACGCACAGGTTGAGGAGTATCAGCTTCCCCTGCTCACCCTGCCGCAGACCGATGATTCCGAACCGCTGGGCAAATATGGCCGGATGCGGCTGGTCTATCTCAAGAATCAGCGCCCTGTGCTGTACAACCAGATGCTGCTGAACGGTACGCTCTGGCCACATTTGCAGGATGTCCAGAAAACGGCCTGCGAGTGGCTGGAACGCACGATGACCACTCTGTTAGACAAGTACCCCGCGCCAGACAAAGAGCGCGCACAGCTTCTCTGGGTGGCGCACATGAATAGGCTGAAAGCGCAGGCGGAGGAGGTGGTGGTGAGGGAAGTCGTGTATGCAGAATGATTCCTGATAGCATCTGAACGGTATCAAAAGCCGCTATTTTAGATTTTATTCTTGATTTTTGCGGAATGTTTGCAAATTTCAAAATCAAAATTTGACTTTCTGCCCAGAATAGAGTACACTGGATTCAGAAAATCATCTGGGGGGAATCGCGATGCTGCTTCAATTTTCAGTCACCAACCACCGCTCCATCAAGGACACGGCTATTATCAGCTTGAAAGCATCTACGGATAAAAGTCTGTCTGATTGCCTGATTTCGCCGGACGAGAAGAAACAGCTTGTACCTGTGCTGGCACTGTACGGCGCAAATGCAGCCGGGAAGAGCAATGTTCTCCATGCTCTCCTGCTCATGCGGGAAATGGTCTGTGGCCGATATGCCAAGCTGCTGAAGGGCGAGTTCCTTCCGCAGGAGCCGTTTGCTTTCACTGACCAGCCTACACAGCCGACCAGCTTTGAAGCCATCTATTTTTATGGCGGCATCAAGTATGCCTATGGGTTCTCGTTTGACAAATCCAAAGTCCTGACCGAATATCTCTATCACTGGCCGAATGGCCGAGAAGCCTTGATTTTTTCAAGAGAAAACAATGGCTATCAGTTCCGCGAGAATATTCAAGAGCAGTTCACGCTTGCTGGACGAACTGCTGAAAACCGCCTTTATCTGTCCAGCTCGAACGAGTGGAACTGCCCCCAGACTGAAAAGGCGTATCTGTGGTTCTTTGAAAAACTGACAGGCTTTATGGGAACCGAAATGCGGCTGGATGCTACATTATCTGCCATTCGGCAGGGCGGCTCTGAAAAGAACCGTATCCTGCATGAAATGCTGTATGCAGACCTCGGTATCAAGGACATCCGCATTACAGGCTCCAAGGAAGAGCCTATCATTTCCGCACTGCACACCCTCGATGCCGAAGATGGCGCATCAAGGGGCTTCTGGCTTCCATTGGGGCAGGAATCCGTTGGTACACAGCGGTTCTTCTCCCGCATCGGTATGTGGCTCACTGCACTAGAAGCAGGCTCCGTTTTGGTAGTAGACGAGATAGAATCCAGTATGCACCCGCTGCTGACAAGGCATCTGATCGAGATGGTGCAGGATGCCGCTATCAATACAAACCATGCACAACTCATCTTTACAACACACGATACCGGACTTCTCGACCTGACGTTGCTGCGGCGCGATCAGATCTGGTTTGCCGAAAAGGACGAAAAGACCATGCAGACCGATATTTACGCCCTGACCGAGTTTTCTCCCCGGAAAGGTGAGAACATCTCCAAGGGCTATCTGCAAGGACGATATGCAAAAACCAGTTCAAGTCGAATTTAGAATATTAAAATCTTTTTAACACTTTTTCAGTATTCAACCATCAAATTTCACTTTTGTGGTTTGGATTTCATTTTTTTGAGCGTTCATTTCACTTATTGAGCGAAAAATTTAATGTTTCTATCGAAATTTCATATTTGATTTGACTTTTCCCCAAAATTTCAAAAAACAATTTGATGTTTTGATTTTTGCTATTGACCATAGTTTACCTTGTCTATCCATCCAAACATGGTATAATGGGGCAAAGGAGCGTGATACCATGAGCCCAATTGAAGTCCCTGCAAAAATCCAGTTGGTTGAAAAGCGTGAAACACGGACGAGCCGTGGAATGCTCTCAAAGGGCTGGTATCATGTAGATGATCAGCTTGTTATGGTCAAGGGCAACTCCATCACAGAGGCCGGAACCGCTGGGTATGAGCCGTATTCTGAGGTGATGGCATCGCTGATTGCGCAGGTGCTGAATTTGCCCCATGTAGAATATACGTTGATGCCTGCCAAACTCTTTCCCGACATTCAGACCTATTCCTGCGATGTGGTCAGCGTCTGCCCCAAGTTCACAACGGACGATGAACAGCTGTATCATTTTGCAGACTTGGCTGATGCCCATTTCCTTGCCAGCGGTCGAGCCGCTTCACCGGAAGCATTGTTCCAGTATGCGATAGAACTATATGGTAAGAAGTGGCTTTATCAAATGCTGGCATTTGACGCCTTTATCGGCAACGAAGACCGCCACGAAAACAATTTTGATGTGATCGTCCGGGATGGAAAAAATTATGCTCCGCCTATTTACGACAATGGCGGTAGTCTGCTTGCGTGGGCAACGGATGAAGAATTGACTGACACGAAGCTCCGTTATCAGTTCGACAAAGCCAAACCGTTCCGCAGTCACCATGCCCAGCAAATCAAGATGATCGATGAGCCTGTGCTGCCAACGCGTGACTTGGACGAGTTGTATAGTGAAATCATTCAGTCCATCTCGCCTATTCTTGCATTGTTGAGCGAAAAAAGAGCATCTGCGATCCGTCAATACCTGAAATACCGTCTGCACTACCTGAAAGCCGCCATGGGGTGATAAAATGGCCTATCTGAAATTGATGATGGATGAAAAAGAAATTGCACACCTAAGCGAAGATGGGCAGTCTCTTTGCGCAAATGAGGGTGTGCCGCAGTATGACCTCCCACTGAACCTTTTCATCGGTGACAAACGTGAAGTTCCATTGGTTGATGTGGTGGTTTGGGCAAAGAAACGAATCTTTCCGAAAAATCGGATGGACTGCAAGGAAATTCTGAAAATGATGGGTCTGCCGGACTACAATGCATGGGAAATCGTCAAACGCACCAACGCCTGCCTGATGGAAGACCCCTATTGGCTGCGATTCAGCGAGGATGAAACCTTTGAGGACACCACACGCGGACGAGCCAGAAAAATCATGAACGAAAATCAAAAGAGCAGCTGATACCAAAAAGCCAAACCTCACCGTACATCCTGTACAGCTTGAGGTTTGGCTTTTCTCTTATCATCCTTCACCAGCGCGAGCGATGGTTGATTATTTTATCAGCTTAATCCAGAGAGTGACCGCATTACAAGGTCGATGTCCTGATTTTCCAGTTCCTGAATGATGTGCAGGTAGGTTTTCTGCGTGGTTGTCATGCTGGAATGCCCCAGCCTCCTTGCTACGCTTGCAATGGATACCCCTGCAAACAAAAGCACCGAAGCGTGGGTATGCCGCAGACCATGTACCGAGATGACCGGGATCTTGGCCCGGTCGCAGTGCCGTTCCAGAACATCGTTAACAGTGGAATTGTAGGCGTGTTCCTTAAACACGAAAATCGGCTTATCTTCAGGAACGTCTTTTACCAGTGCTGCGAACTGAATCACCGTCTGCCAGTCAATTTGAATTTTACGGACAGACGATTTATTTTTTGTCGGCAGAAATCCGCCGTTCCCCTTATAATCCCATGTTTTATTGATGGAAAGCATCTGGTGCGAAAAGTCAAAATCCGCAGGAGTGATCGCCAAAGCTTCGGAAAAGCGGATGCCGGTTTTGGCGATCAGCAAAATCATCCAGTCCCAGTTGAGTTTTCCCTGTAGATCCAAGTCGCTCAACAAAAGATGCAGTTCAAACTGGTTCAGGTATTTCACCTTTTTAGGCACCGGGGGCTTGCCTTTGATGATCGCTTTTCGGGTTGGGTCTTTCACGATCAGTCCATCATCCACAGCATCCATGATGGCGCCTTTCAGTTGATGGTGGAAGTCCATCGTGGTCTGACGCTCGTGGCCTACGGCATAATCGTTCAAAAGCTGCTGATAGGTCACTCTGGAAACCTCACAGAGTTTCAAAGTAGGAGCAAGTTTTTTTACCCAAGAAAGGGTCATTTTGTACTTATCCAATGTAACCGGGCGAACTGCACCCTCTTTGTATACAGCAACCCACTGCTCATAATAATCGCAGAACAGGTTGTTTTCATTCATTTCGTTTAACACGTTTTACCTCCAAAATCGGTTTTATATGCTCACGCTGATGAAGGGTGATAAGGGTGTCGAGATGCTTAAAAAATTTTGCGATCCAGTCTTGCTCTTCTTTTTTGGGGAGCTGAACGGTCACTTCTGTATACTCGCTGTAAGCAATATTAAGAAGTCCGTCCATTCGAGCACCAGAAGATACTATTTTTCGCAATTGATTTTCAACATTTGCACCGTTCAGCTCAATAGATAAAAATTCCGGATTGCTTTTCTCTACTGAGAAGCAATGATAAACAAAGGGAATACGCGCTTTTTCAACTGTTGTCAATGCAAAGCAGGAACCATACGGACGCAACTTGGATGCTCCGTGGTTATATGCCAGCTCGCCACGTTCCAAAAGAATATACTTCTTTAGGCTCTCGCCGGCATTATTAAAGGCATACCTATCAGACTGCTCTATAAATCCGTTGCCCGCCGTTATCATCATAATTGGTGCATCAGATGCAGGGTCATTTCTGACTACCTCTTTTGCAATTTCACCCAGCTTACGCTGTTCCCAAGTAGGTGTGTTTTGGGATTTTGGCGCGAAAAAAGAGCCGAGGACGCGCCTCGGCTCTTGGTCAGCAGGGTGATTTTGCACCCATTTTATGATTCTTTCGGCATTTTCAGGTCAAATCCGCCACTTACGATGAACTCGCGCAAGAGTTTATCATACTTGACAGGCACTTTGGGAGGAATGAGTTTTGTCCCCTCAATTGCCTCAAAATATGCCTTTGCTTTTGCCTTGTCCACAGTGGCTTTCAAGTCATCAAAACGTCCGAACTCGTTGATGTTGGCTTCGGTGATATTTGCACGCATGAATGCCCGCAGCTTCTTTTCGTCCAAGCCGAAAACTTCAGCTACTTTGTGGATCTGGTCGTTCTGCTTTTGGGCGATGTACTCGGCAATGTACTCCCGCAAGGTCTTTCCCGGCTGCGGAACCACTGCGCCGCTTTGAATGTCGTGCAGGAAAATATTCGCATATTTCTGTTCTTCCTGCGAGAGGGTGGCAAAGGTCTTGTGCAGCTCCGTTTCGGCCTGATGGATGGCTTCTGCTTCTGCACCCTCCTGATAGAAAATTTTCAGGTACTTTTCAAAGCGGGAGTTCATGTAATCCGTGTCGATGTCAGCAGTATCAATGGTGGTCAGATAGCTGTTCACCGCATAGGGAACGTCATCGTCCGGGTCATTTTCACTGCCATCCGGATTCGGCGTGAACAGCTCTTTATAGCGGAGTGCCAGGACTTTGAACGTTCTCTCGTCAAAGTCCGCATGAAGTTCCGTTTTCTCATCTGCATCCTCGTTGATGATCACAATGGGCTTATCCCACTCGAAGCCCTGCACCTTGGCTGCTTCCAGATTTTCGTTGAAGGACTGGAACAGGTCGGCAAACTTTTTGCGCTCTGCCATATCCGCAGGGATCTGCGAAAACTCTTCAATGCCCGCCGACACAAACAGATCTTTGATCTCCGCATAGAGGGCATTCAGTTTTTCCACGTTCTTGTCCAGCTTATCTACAAACAGGCCAAACGGTTTATCGCCGGAATACTCTTTTACCGCATCTGCGATGTTTTTCTCCATCGTGTGCGGACGGCGGTAATACTTGATGGTGCCAAACTGTTTGTCATCGCCAAACAGTCGGTTGGTGCGGGAGAACGCCTGAATCAGATTTTCGTATTGCAGCATTTTATCCAGATACAGGGTGTTGATCCACTTGGAGTCAAAGCCTGTCAGCATCTGATCCACCACGATTAGCAGATCAAGCTGTTTTTCCGGGGTGCGCTCGATGCGCTGGTAGGGCAATTTGTGCGCCAGCCGTGCCGCAATGTCCTTTTTCATCTTGGCAAAGGTCGGAATGCTGAAGTCCTGTCCATAGCGGGTGTTATAGTCTTCTACGATCTCTTTTAGCCCTTCTTCTTTGGTGATGCCTTTGCCGTTGTTGTCAATGTTGGGGTCAAATAGTGCGGTGACTTTCAGCCATGGTGCGGCTTCTCTGAACCGCTTGTAATATTGGATGGCTTCCGGGATGCTGGAGGTTGCAAAAATGGCATGAAATTTGCTGTTGCGGCTCTGGGTCTGCCAGTTCTCGCAAATGTCCTCCACCACGGCTTTCTGGTGTTCTTCGCCCTCATACTGGGTGTTGGGAATATAATCCTCGATGCCCTTTATCTCCTCACCGAGCGCATCTTTTCCGCCTGCCATCGGCAGATTCAGATACTTATAAAACACCTTGCTCTTCTGTGGGTCGGCCAGAGCTTCGTCCACAGAATATGCCTTTGCTTTTTCCAGTGCGACCGCTTTCCGCAAGTCGCTGTCCTTGAAGGTCAGCACCTTGTAAGGGTCAAAGCCCAGCACGTTGTGATCCCGGATGCCGTCTGCAATGCTGTACCGATGCAGTTCGTTGCCGAAAACGGTGGCGGTGGTGCTCATTTTCTTCTGGTTTTCGCCTTGGATCGGCGTACCGGTAAAACCAAAGAACAGTGCTTTCGGGAATGTATGCTTGATGGTCTGCATCATATCGCCAAAGGTGGAACGGTGGCACTCGTCCACGATAAAAACCAACCGCTTTGCGTTGATCAGCGCAATGTCGTTGGGGTTCAGCTTGTTTTGTGCATCATCCTTGATGTTGCTCATCTTCTGGATGGAAGTCACGATGAGCGTATCGGACGGCGAAGTACTTTTCAGCTTGTCCACAAGAACATCCGTGTTCTCGGTAGCCTGCACCTCCTCGTTTTCCTCTGCAAAGTTGCGGTATTCTTTCAGGCTCTGAGTGCCCAACTCGATTCGGTCCATCAGAAAAATCACTTTGTCCGCATCCTTGGAAGATGCAATCAGTTGAGCGGACTTGAAAGAAGTCATGGTCTTGCCGGAACCTGTGGTGTGCCAGATGTAGCCGCCGCGCTGCTGGTCATTCTCCCATTTCGCCTTGGAAACGGCATCCGAAATTTTGCTGGCAGCGTAGTACTGATAGCTGCGCATCACCTTCAAAATGCCATCGGAACCATCGGCAACGGTATAAAAGCCCACCAACATATGCGCCATCGGGATAGACAAAAGTGCCGTTGTAACGTCTTTCCAGTCGTTCATCGGCTCGTTGTAGAAGTCCGCCCAATGGAAATAGTAGCTGGGGTTGAATTGTCCTTCCGGGCCGGGATTGGCAAAGTAGACCGTTTCTTCCGGGTTCATGGCCACAAAAATCTGCACCAGCGAGAACAGTCCCGTAAAAATGCCCTCTGCCGCGTATTTTTCAATCTGGTTGCAAGCCTGTTTGATGGAAACACCGCTCTTTTTCAGTTCCATGTGAATGACCGGCATACCATTGATGAGCAGCATCAAATCGCCGCGGCGGTCATTCAAAATTTTGGACTTGGTGGGGAACTTTGGCTGCTCTGCGATCTGGTAGCGGCTAAGTCCGGCTGCAATTTCCAGACGGTCATAGATTTTCAGGGACACTTCTTTGCCGAAATTCAGCTTATCGTCAGGATTGTCACGCTTGATAAGCACACTTTTGCCGTTGATAAATTTATTCAGCTTCATCGGCGTTTTCGCGTTCATGACCTGTTCCATGATCTGCTGCATCTCGCCATCCGTCAGCGGATAATCGTTCAGTCGGTCAATGCCACGGTTGTTTTCAAAAAGGATGTTCGCCCAGTTCTGTATCAGCTCCTGTTCGGTGTAGTTCTTCAGCACACCATCTTTCCAGCCACGTTCTATCAGGAGCTTTACCACCGCCTCTTCAAAATCGGCTTCTTTTGTAAACGCCATAACGAGCTCCTTTCGACTTTGCAAAAAGCACCTCTCTGCGAAGGCTTTTCTAATTTGTACAAGCTTTTCCAGCTTACGCTGATGAAGGGTGATAAGGGTGTCAAGATTGCGGAAAATTGCGGCAATCCTTTGTTGTTCTTCTTTCGATGGTAGCACCATCTCATAATTAAGCATTTCGTCTAATTTAAGGACTCTATTTCGGCCTGCTCCTCCCGGTGAGGCAAGCCACAGCCAATGCCGAAAATCCTCATCTGCAATAACATACTTGAAGAACTCAGGAAGCATATCATCATGGAACGAATACTGTGGAAATCTGTGAGAAACGAGCTTTCCTGCATCGCTTTCATTAGTGATTGCAACGGCGTGTTCCCATCCAAACGTAATATTCACAATGAAATTTCCAGCGGCCACCCGGTACATTTGAGCTGTTTCCAGTTCATGCCCTTTTTCAACATAGCTGTGGAATGTTCCCTTGGCATGGCTTCTAATTCCCAATCGATAATAACCATCATGCGGCGTTTCCACTGGGTCTTCGTATTTATCTACAACTTCGCCAAACTTACGCTGTTCCCAAGTAGGAGCAAATGCACACTTTCAGCAGCTATTTTCCACCGCCTACCGAATGTTCGCTGAAAATTTCACTTTCGGTTTTGCGTATTCGGCTCAAATTTTGATTTTTGACTCCCGATAGCTTTAAAACACAGCAGTTCCAAGCGTTTGACATTGCCTTGATTTTTATTCATCAGCCTGTTTTGCATATTCTGAACGGGCAAGAGAAATTGCGTTGCTCCTTAGCCAAACAACAAACGCCGATACGTCCATCTTCTGATTATGGGCAAATTGCACCACTTATTTTTATACAAGCATCTTTTCAAGACAAGATTTCTTGATGTTTTGCAGCTTTTCCAACTTACGTTGATGAAGGGTGATAAGGGTGTCGAGTTTTTTGAGGCATTGGGAAATTTGGGCCTGTTCCTTTAATGCTGGAACACGCACGGTAAATTGACAAAGCGTATTGTAGTACAGTCTGGTTCTCGTGCCGCCTTTTTTCTGTTCGGCACAAAAAGCCTTGAATTCCTCACTTGAGTTAATATGTTGAACCAGAAATTCAAGATTATTGCCCTTAGATGCTTCAAAAACAGGATATTCACGGCTTACCAATCCTTTTTCCAAGGTATTGATATTCATGTGGAACACGTCATCATCACTCATATGCCTATATGTACACGTTCCTACTGGAACAACACTAAAAAGCGTTTCCGTGCTTTTTGTCGTTCGACTATCACGATATTCGTCTTGATACATAAGGCCACTACGGGATGAAGTTAATAGCGGAAGTCCTAATTCTTGTGTGGCGTATTCTGACAGCTCAACCGTAATATCCCCCAGCTTACGCTGTTCCCAAGGGTCAGTAAAACCCTTGAAGCGAATTTCCGGTACAGATGCCCCATTTTGGGGGAACATCTTGTCCAGCATGGACTTTTTGATATTCACTAACTTCTCATACTTACGCTGATGAAGGGTGATGAGGTGGTCGAGACGAGCAAGATAATGCCCAATTTGTATTTGCTCGTCCTTGCTTGGCAACAGCAACTCAATGTCCATTAGTGTTTCTGCGTTGAGTTTAGCACGACCTCCACCTACCAAAAGTGATTCAATATCTGCCTGACTTATTGCATAGGCAAGGAATTGATTATCTGCACAAGCACACTTTCCTTGAAGAACGTGGGCGTGATTATTTACCCAAATACGCCCTTTTACGCACTTTACGGGATAATTTTTGAGGTCATTTGCTCCGTCCTCTGCGACAAGAATAAACTCGCCATCGTGGGTATATCCTTCAACATAATCTTGTATTCCGTTTGCTCCATAATAAGGAGTTGTTCCCGCAACTCGTAAACTTGCGGCAACAGGAATACGCAAATTATCGTATCTGTCAGTTACTTCTCTAACCTTACGCTGTTCCCAAGGGTCAGTGAAACCCTTGAACCGGAGGGCAGGTTTCTTCTCGTTATCCTGCATAATCATTCACCTCCCAGCAACTTTTTGAGTTCTGCAATGCCCTTCATGTCAAATTCATTTCCCTGCAGATCGTCCAGCAGCCCCAGCAATTCGTGCTCGGTATCGGCAATCTGGCTCTCTACGTCCTCAAAGGTGGTTTCGTATTTCTTGCAGACGGCATCCAACTGCTTCACAAAATCGTCCAGAACGGCATCCGGCAGGCTGTTCAGATTTTCCATCAGGGGCAAGATCCACTTGCGGTGCAGCAGGTCACGCACTTCTTCATCGGTCAGGCGTTCAATCACGCCTTTGGTGCGCTGGTGGAGGGCGGCACTGTCGTCCTTGACCTGCTTTTTCAGGGTCTTTTCCTCGGCAAACAGCGCGTCCACATCCTTCAGAATGCTCATGGTGGCAGGTTCTACCTCCCGCGCCTTGATGGCTTTTTTGACCTCAGCGGCAACAAAGGCGTCCTTTGCGTCATTCACAAAGTTCTGCTCCTTGTCCTCCTCGCTCAGTTCGTCCAGATGGCTTTCATATTCTCCGGCAATCTCGGAAAGTCTGGTTTCCTTTGCCCGCAGTGCTGCTACTTCCTCGTGCATTTTAACGCTCTGCACCAGCTCAAAGGGCAGCACATGACCCACCCAGCCGTCCTGTACCTCGGCATCCTTTTTCAGCACCATGTTGGGGTCTACCTGCTTGGTTGCGGCAAAACCCTCGGTCTGGATGATTTCAATGTCGATGGCAATTTTCTTCCAGTCGTCGTCCAAAAGCTGGTATGCTGCATAGCGGTCAACCAGTGGAATTCCTGCCAGCCGTGCAAAGATCTCCCGGCTCAGGCGTTCTTCCTCGCCGGCAGCATTCAGCTGCGTCATGCCGTCAATGAGTGCGGACTTCAAGTAGGCATCAAAGTCACCGAAAGCATTCTGGAAAGCGGTCTTGAACGCCACCACATCCGGGTGGGACAGAACAGCGTTCTTCAAATTGGCCACATTCAGACGGCAATAGGCTTCGTTGTCCGGGCTGAACAGAGCCGCTTTCAGGTGCGGGAATGCTGTCCAGTAGGCAGACAGGTCTTGCAGTTCGGCCTCGGGAATGCCGCCAAACATCGAAGCGTAAATGTCCCAGCTCTCAGCCTTTTCCGAGGAATCCACATACCGGGGGATGTTCAGGTTGTAATCGTTCTGAACGATCTCCGCACGGGATACTCTGCGTGCGAACTTTTCGATTTTCTCCGGGCGTTCCTTGTAAGCATCCACAATGCGTTTGATGTCACAGGCACGCAGCTTGTTGTTTTTGCCGTCCTTCTCAAAACCCTTAGACGCATCAATAATCAGAACGTCCGAATCCTTTTTATTCTTCCGCAGCACCATGATGATGGTGGGAATGCCTGTGCCGAAGAAAATATTGGCGGGCAGACCGATGATTGCATCAATGTTGTTGTGGTCAATCAGATTTTTGCGAATTGTACCTTCTTCACCGCCACGGAATAGAACACCGTGGGGCAGAACGATGGTCACAATGCCGTCATTGCGGATGTGATACAGGTCGTGCAGCAAAAAGGCGTAGTCTGCCTTGCCTTTGGGGGCAAGGCCGTAATTCGAAAAGCGCGGGTTGTTCTCTTTGTCGTTCGGATTCCACGCCTGCGAATATGGGGGGTTCGATACCACCGCATCCACAAACAGCGGGTCGTAGGTGTTGACCGGATCGTTTTCATCAAAATACGGCCAGTCCTCCTCCAGCGTATCGCCGTTGCGCGTTACAATGTTGTCGGGCAGAATACCGCGCATGACAAGGTTCATGCGGGTCAGGTTGTAGGTATTTTCCTTCAACTCCTGTGCGTAGTATTTGATGTTGTTGCCATTGCCCATATACCGTGCGGCACACTGACCAATGTTGATCAGCAGCGAGCCGGAACCGCTGGTGGGGTCGTAAATTTTGATTTCTTCCCGGTCTTTCAGGTGGTACGCCACGATTTCAGACATGAGCAGCGAAACTTCGTGCGGCGTGTAGAACTCGCCAGCCTTTTTGCCCGCATTTGCTGCAAAGTTGCTGATCAGATATTCATAGATGAAGCCCAGTACATCGTAGTCCTGCTTGCCATCCATAGGAATATCTTTGATGAGGTAGATCAGGTCACGAATTGCCTTTGTCCGTGCGCCAGAGCTTTCACCCAGTTTGGACAGGCCGGTTTGTAGCGTAGCAAAGACACCGTCAAACACCTTTTTGTGGTGCGGGTCGATCAGTCGACTGAATGCCTGCAATGCCACCGTTACGTCGTCAGCCTTGAAGTCACTGCCTTTACTGATCCATGTGGAGAACAGATTGTCATAAGCGATAAAATAGCCGACATTCTTCCGAACGGTATCCAGCGTTTCGGCATCGTCTTCGGTCAAATCCGGCAGATATTCGTCTGTCCAGTCGTTCTCCTTCAGCCATTTAACTTCCTTGTCCGACAGAAATTTGTAAAACATGAAGCCCAGAATGTAATCCTTGTACTCGTTGGCTTCGATTTTAGAGCGCATCTTGTTGGCAGATTCCCAAATTTTCGATGCGAGTTGCTGCTTGTTCATGCTATTCCTCCCAGTGGCCTGCAATAGCGCATTTTTAGATTTTTTTAATCGGACAGCCCCTCCGATTTTATGCGTGTGTTCATTGAACCAATTATACAAAACCGCCACCCGGTTTGCAATGCGAATGAAAAGTTTCTCAATCGCATTCGCAGAACCATAACCGTGGCGAGCAGAGCCTTTGTGCGCACAAAGGCTAAATTCGCACGCAGAATTAAAATTCTGCTGTGTTCATTCACTTGTTGGGATGCAATCCCAATCCCTGTAATCATCACAATTCCGTGATGGCTGCGCATTCCTGCGGTGTGCTGAAAGAGCGTTTTGCAAAAAACGCGTAGCCTGCATCCATCGGATGTAGTTCAAGGGTTTGGGATTTCCCAACAAGCATTTTGCAACGCAAAATGGTCTTTGTATATACGAAGACACTGCTTGCTACGGCTATGAACGCCTTTTGAATTGCAAAATGATTTTTCAGTTGCTATACTGGGCTTATCAAAGTTTTTTCGGGAGGACGTCGCAGTGACCGCACAGACAATGCAAATCGGGAGCAGACCTTGCCGCATTTACGGCGAAGCCCATGCAGAATACCTACTGCTCCAAATGACCGGCGAACACGAGCTGCAAAGCATGGACAGCGAGGCTGCCGCTATTGCACAGAGTGCGCACCACTTTCTGTTTGCGGCTATTCCAGTGGAAAGCTGGAACGATGCACTTTCTCCGTGGGAAGCCCCTGCTGTGTGGGGAACGCAAGGGTTTGGCGGCAATGCTATGGACACCCTGCGCTTTCTGATAGAACAGGTCATCCCCACGCTGAAGCGGCAGTTCCATCTCCCGGAAAACGTCAAAATCATTCTGGGCGGCTATTCACTGGCCGGGCTGTTTGCGTTGTGGGCATCCACCCAGACTGATCTGTTCTATGGTGTCGCCGCCGCATCCCCCTCTGTTTGGTTTCCGGGCTGGATGGAGTTTGAACAGCAGCATTTGATACAGGCACAGCACATTTATCTGAGCCTTGGCGACAAGGAAGAGCGCACGAAA
>OHDP01000594.1_pt1 | contig 22360 bp, 11 predicted proteins | sample 1567011 | NCBI WGS metagenome assembly OHDP01 (sample SAMEA3879532, study PRJEB24766) | human gut metagenome | biome: human-associated habitat; feature: feces | place: USA | collected 1985/1987
CCACCAGCCAGTCCGCCTTTGCCCGGCAGTCGGCGGCGGCATACAGGCTGTCGTAATCCCTGCCTTCCCGCAGGTTCTCCATGCCTTCGCGGATAGCCTCGTCGGTGAGCGAGGAGATCCACAGACGGACAAAGGGTTTGGTACAGCCGAGATAGTTGTACACGTAACGGAAAATCAACTCTCCCTCACGACCTGCGTCGGTGGCGACGATGATGGACTCGCACCTGTCGAACAGCTCCCGGAGCACTTCCAGCTGCCTGACCACTCTAGGATCGTCCTTGTACACCTTATCCTCCCGCACCTGACGGGGTACAAGCCTGAACTCCTGCGGCAATATGGGGAGGTGTTCCCGGTGGAAGCCGGAAAAGCTGTAGCTTTCGGGCATGGCAAGACCGACCAGATGCCCGAATGCCCATGTTACGGCATATCCGTCCCCATTAGATACCCGTCTTTCCGTTGGCGTGTGCCCACTACGGACGCTATGCCCTGTGCCACGCTGGGCTTTTCTGCAATGATAACTTTCATATAATTATTGTATTATTCATGTGAATGATCAGATGATACCCCTTTTTTATCGGCTTTCTGTACCGGGCGGTTCCGGCTGACGGCGTTTGCTGGCTTCGTTCCGTCCTGACGGACGGCCGCCTGCTGCGACTGTTCCTGTTTCTTGCTCTTGTCCGGGTTCCATTTGAAGAAATCGAACTTCGCCCGCTCCTGGTTGACACGGACGAAAGCACTGAACAGGTTCCCCCTCGTTGTCAACCATGGAGTTCATATTAATGCACATGGTGGAGGAATTTTATATGATAATGGGGTATATTATTGGTTTGGTGAGCATAAGGTTGAAGGTAGCATCGGAAATACAGCTCAAGTGGGTGTTCATTGCTATTCATCAACTGATTTGTATAAATGGAAAGATGAAGGTATTGCATTGTCTGTAGCTCCGGAAGGATCTGGAAGTGATATTGAAAAAGGGTGTGTGTTGGAAAGACCTAAGGTAATTTACAATGCAAATACTCGCAAATATATAATGTGGTTTCATTTAGAACCGAAAGGAATGGGGTATTCAGGCGCGAAGAGTGGTGTGGCTGTGAGTGAAAAGCCAACAGGTCCTTATCAGTTTATTCATTCGTTCCGTCCCAATGCAGGTCATTGGCCTATGAATGTACTTGATATTCATATAACTCGTCCAGTACCTTCATCTGGGGAACAGTTTAGCGGAGGAAGCCTTCCTGCTCCACCAGACAGCCTGAATTTATTAGGACGTGATATGAAAGGAGGACAAATGGCGCGGGATATGAATCTTTTTGTTGACGATGACGGTAAGGCGTATCATATCTATTCCTCGGAAGAAAACAGTACATTGCATATTTCACTGTTAAGTGATGATTATACTCGATATGTAGGGAAATATAAGCGTTTATTTGTAGGGCGTCATATGGAAGCTGCGGCCATGTTTAAACGAAAAGGTAAGTATTATCTTATAATGTCTGGTTGTACAGGATGGGAACCTAATGCTGCACGTTCGGCCGTTGCGGATGCCCCTTTCGGTGAATGGAAAGAATTAGGAAATCCTTGCAAAGGTAAAGATGCTGAATGGACTTTTTATTCTCAGAGTTGTTATGTTTTACCAGTGCAAGGATGTAATGACTGTTATATTTATATGGGTGATAGGTGGTGTCCGAAAAATCCAATTGACGGACGTTATGTGTGGTTGCCTATTCAGTTTGAAGGAGATAGCTTTATAATAGAATGGAAAGATCGTTGGAGTTTAGAAACTTTATAAGTTTGAATATATCAAATAGTATTATGAAAAGGTTATTCATTTCACTTATAGTTTTCTGTATCTTTACATGTCTTTCTGCTTATGACGCGAAAAAGATAATTCGCATTGGGACAGATCAGACTGACCTCGTTTTGCAGGTTGCGCCCAATGGTCGCCTATATCAAGTATATTTGGGAGATAAATTATTACATGATAAGGAACTGAATTGTTTTTTTCCGTACGTAAAAAGCGGAAGTGATAAAAGTGTATCAACTCGAGGCTGGGAGGTATATGCAGGATCAGGAGCCGAGGATTTCTTTGAACCTGCTGTGGCTATAACTCATAGCGATGGGAATCCGTCTACTGTGTTACAGTATGTTTCTTCAGAACAAAAGTCTATAAAAGGAGGAATAGAAACGGTTATCAGATTGAAAGATAGCGAATATCCGGTAGAGGTTATGTTATATTACAGAGCTTATCCGAAGGAAAATGTTATTAAAACTTGGAGTGAAATAAAACATCAAGAGAAAAAAACGATAATACTGTGGAGATATGCTTCCACAATGCTTTATTTTTCAGGAAACAATTATTATTTGACTGAATTTAGTAGCGATTGGGCAAAGGAAGCGCAAATGAATAGTCAGCAGTTGCAGTTTGGAAAGAGAATAATAGATACAAAATTGGGAAGTCGAGCCGCTATGCATGTTCATCCTTTTTTTGAATTGGGGTTGGAACAGCCTGTACAAGAGACTCAAGGACGTGTTTTAGTAGGAACTATGGGTTGGACGGGAAATTTTAGGTTTACATTTGAAGTAGACAATGCCGGTAATCTTCGTGTTATTCCAGCTATTAATCCGTATGCATCTCATTATGAATTAAGACCAAATGAGCTTTTTGTTACTCCTGAATTCATATTTACTTATAGCAATAAGGGTACAGGACAGGCTAGTAGGAATCTGCATGATTGGGCGCGGAATTATCAGTTAAAAGATGGATGTGGAAGCCGTCTTACATTGCTGAATAATTGGGAAAATACATGTTTTGATTTTAACGAATCTCTTTTGGCTGATTTGATGAAGGAAGCTAACCACTTGGGGGTAGATATGTTTTTGTTGGATGATGGCTGGTTTGGAAATAAATATCCTCGAAACAGTGATACTGCAGGTTTGGGTGATTGGGAAGTCATGAAGAAAAAACTGCCGGGAGGAATACCAACTCTTGTGGAATCGGCTAAGAAAGTAGGTGTTAAATTGGGTATTTGGATTGAACCAGAAATGGTAAATCCTAAGAGTGAGCTTTTTGAAAAACATCCCGAATGGGTGATAAGTCTCCCTAATCGCAAGCTTTATTATTACAGGAATCAATTGGTACTTGATCTTAGCAATCCTAAAGTACAGGATTTTGTTTTCGGAGTGGTGGATTGCATTTTGACAAATAACCCAGAAGTGGCTTATCTAAAATGGGACTGCAATTCTCCGATTACTAATATTTATTCTCCTTACTTGAAAAACAAACAGGGGCAACTTTATATTGATTATGTACGAGGAATTTACCGGGTATTGAAACGGGTGAAAGAGAAATATCCTGAAGTTCCTATGATGCTTTGTTCAGGTGGGGGTGCACGTTGTGATTATGAAGCTTTGAAGTATTTTACAGAATTTTGGTGTAGTGACAATACCGATCCTATTGAACGATTGTTTATACAGTGGGGGTTCTCGCAGGTTTTTCCTGCTAAAGCTATGGCTGCTCATGTAACTAGTTGGAATAAAAATACAAGTGTGAAATTTCGTACAGATGTGGCTAGTATGTGTAAGCTTGGCTTTGATTTGGGCTTGAAAGATTTGAATAATGATGAATTGGTTTTCTGTCGGCAGGCTGTTGCCAATTGGACTCGTTTGAAAGGTCTTATTTTAGATGGTCAGCAGTATCGTTTGGTATCACCTTATGAGGGTAATCATATGTCGGTAATGTATGTGAATCAAGATAAATCCAAAGCTATACTTTTTACGTATGATATAAATCCGCGTTTCGCAGAAAAATTATTGCCTGTAAAATTACAGGGATTGGATTCTTTTAAACGATATAAGATTAAAGAAATTAATCTTATGCCCAATGTTTCGTCTGATTTGATATTTGATAATCAAATTTATTCAGGGGATTATTTGATGAAGGTAGGAATTGATGCTTTCACAACTAACCGGGCATTTAGTCGTGTTATTGAAATAACTGCAGAGTGATAATTTACTTACATTTAAAATGTAAATGTTATGAGATTAAATAAATGGATGTTGCTATTAGTGATGTGGACATCTTTGATGGCTTGTCGTCAGAATGGTAAAGATAAAATCCAAATGAGTGGTAATCCTGTATTTGATGGATGGTACGCCGATCCTGAAGGTGTAGTATTTGACAATCGTTACTGGATTTTTCCTACTTATTCAGCTCCATTCGAGCAGCAACTTTTTCTAGATGCTTTTTCTTCATCTGACCTTGTGAGTTGGAAAAAACACTCCAAAATTCTTTCAGTAGAAAATGTTTCTTGGTTAAAAAAGGCTCTATGGGCACCCTCTATCATTTATGCAAATAAAAAATATTATCTATATTTTTCAGCTAATGACGTACATGAAGGTGAAATTGGTGGTATAGGTGTTGCTGTTGCTGATAGTCCGGAAGGGCCGTTCAAGGATGCGTTGGGTAAACCATTAATTAATGAGATTATAAATGGAGCACAGCCTATTGATCAGTTTGTATTCAAGGATGATGATGGCAGTTATTACATGTACTATGGAGGTTGGGGACATTGCAATATGATGAAATTAGGTGATGATTTACTGCATATTATACCTTTTGAGGACGGCTCTTTTTACAAGGAAGTAACTCCTGAAAATTATGTTGAAGGACCTTTTATGCTAAAACATAGAGGAAAGTACTATTTTATGTGGTCAGAAGGTGATTGGACCGGTCCTGACTATTGCGTAGCTTATGCCATTGCAGATTCACCATTCGGACCTTTTAAACGTATAGGTAAAATATTGGAACAGGACAAAAGCATTGCTACTGGTGCCGGACACCATTCTGTGATAAAAGGATTGAAAGATGATGAATGGTATATTGTGTATCATCGACATCCATTAAATGAAAAAGATGGAAATGCTCGTGTTGTTTGCATTGAACGGATGTTTTTTGATGATGAAGGTTATATAAAACCTGTAAAAATGACTTTTAAAGGCGTTAAAACCAGTCGTTTAACATTGTCAAGGTAAAGTATTGTTTTTTGTAATCAATTGTTTATCAGCCGTTAATAAAAATTAAATTATAAGTGATTTATAATTAAACGAAATAATGCAAAAAGACATAGAAAGATTGTTTACTTTGTAGCATTATCAGAAAACTTATGAATTAATAATTTTTGTATGTGTAATTGCAAAAAGCAGAAGGGTATTGACAGAACTAATTATTCTTTAACTCGCTTTTGCCAACGGGGTAATTATTGTTGTATTTTGCTATAAAACAGTATAGTATGTATGAATTATACTTTAAGGTATGGTTAGCATATCTTGTTTCCTTTCAAAATAACACATAGACATTTATTAATATTAAAATCACTAAATATGAAAAGAAAAATACTGAAAGTTATTGCTTTTTGCGCCTTTTTATTTTGTGGAATGTCAGCTTCATCGCAAACTCCAATCTATTTGGATAAAAGCCAACCAATTGAACAACGCATAGAAGATGCTCTTTCTCGTATGACTTTGCAGGAAAAAATTAATATTATTCATGCACAATCCAAATTCAGTGCTCCTGGTGTACCTAGATTGGGTATTCCAGAACTATGGTGCACTGATGGTCCAATGGGCGTACGCCCTGAAGTCATGTGGGATGAATGGGATCAAGCAGCTTGGACCAATGATTCTTGTATGGCTTTCCCTGCACTTTCTTGTCTAGCAGCTACGTGGAATCCAAGAATGGCTTCATTATATGGGAAAAGCATTGGTGAAGAAGCCCGATTCCGCAACAAAAGTGTATTGCTTGGCCCAGGTATAAATGTTTATAGGACTCCTCTTTGTGGACGTAACTTTGAGTATATGGGAGAAGATCCATATCTAATTAGTCACATGGTTGTACCATATGTTCAGGGAGTGCAAAGCAATGGAGTCTCAGCCTGTGTTAAGCATTTTGCTTTAAATAATAATGAAATTAACCGTCACACTTCAAACCCTATAGTTGACGACCGTACACTTTATGAAATCTATCTTCCCGGCTTTAAGGCAGCTGCTGTAGAGGGAAAAGCCTGGAGTTTTATGGGAGGCTATAATTTATTTCGAGGCGAACATGCTAGTTATAATCCAATTCTGATGAATCAGATTTTAAAAGAAGAATGGCAATGGGATGGTGTGGTCATATCGGATTGGGGAGCTGTCCATGATACACATACCGCTATAATTGGAGGATTGGATATGGAGTTCGGAAGTTGGACAGATGGTTTAACGGAAGGTACTAGCAATGCCTATGATAATTATTGGCTTGCAAACTCGTACTTGAAAGGAATAAAAGAAGGGATTTACACTGATAAAGAATTAAACGAAAAGGTGCGTCGAGTATTAAGACTTACATTCCGTACTGCCATGAATAATGATCGGCCGTGGGGATCGATGGTATCAGATGCACACAAGACCGCTTGCCGGAAGATAGGAGAAGAAGGTATTGTGCTGTTACAAAATAATGCAAATTTACTTCCAATTAATCTGTCAAAGGTAAAACGCATAGCTGTTATTGGTGAAAATGCCATTAAAATGATGACCGTTGGAGGTGGTTCCTCTTCTCTGAAAGTCAAATATGAAGTCACTCCTTTGGAAGGACTGAAAAAACGTATCGGAGAACAAGCTGAAATTATATATGCACGCGGATACGTAGGAGATCCTACCGGAGAATATAATGGAGTGAAAACTGGTCAAAATTTAAAGGATGACCGTAGTCCAAAAGAACTGAGGACAGAAGCTCTTCAAGTAGCTAGTAATGCTGACATCGTCCTTTTTATAGGAGGACTAAACAAAAGCGAATATCAGGATTGTGAAGGTACAGATAGAAAAACAATGGATTTGCCTTATAATCAAAATGAATTGATTATGGATTTGCTGCAAGTTAATAAAAAACTAGTTGTAATCAATATCAGTGGAACAGGTGTAGCTATGCCATGGAAAAATCATGTATCTACTATACTTCAAGCGTGGTATTTGGGAAGTGAAACAGGCAATGCTTTGGCTTCTATACTAATGGGAGATGTTAACCCTAGCGGTAAACTCCCATATACCTATTATGCTTGTCTTAATCAATGTGGTGCTCACAAATTGGGCGAATATCCAGGACATAAAGGAATGGATGTATTAGGGAATAAGGTCTATGATATACCCTATAACGAAGGATTATTTGTTGGCTACCGTTTCATTGATAAAAACAAGTTAAAACCTAATTTCCCTTTTGGTCATGGTTTAAGCTATACTACATTTGAGTATGGAAAAGCCAAAGTGAATAGTAAGGCTATAGAAAAGAGTGAAAAGTTATATATTACTATTCCAATTACAAATACAGGAAATCGTGCTGGAGCTGAAGTTGTACAGCTATATATTAAATGCTTGAACTCTTCTGTAATTCGACCAATTAAAGAATTGAAGGGATTTTGTAAAGTAGAACTTCAGCCCAATGAGACCAAAGAGATTTCGTTTACTATTACTGCTGAAGAACTTTCATTCTTTGACGAAAAACAGCATAAATGGATAGCTGAGCCTGGCAAATTCGAGGCATTGATGGCTTCTTCATCTGCTGATATTCGTTCTAAAGTTTGCTTCGAACTGAAATAATCAATGTCATCCATTATAGTATTTAGTTTTATTATTAAATCTCTATTGGTTACAGTATCAATATTTAAGTACTACAAAGCGTTTCAGTCTCCGTGGATAATAAGTTTTTTTTATAAAAAGAAAAAACCTCTTACAACTCAGCTATACTTAAGTAATCATTTTCCGAAGTTTTGAATGTTTACAGCTTTTGCTGTTTATATTACATTTGTTTTAATCTTATTATATTATAGTACTGGCGTTTTGATTTTTAGTTGACTGTATGAAGAGATTTTTCCATTTTTTTCATGTATTTTTATGTGGTATTTTCTTTTTAAACAGTCTTGAATATAAAACAAGATTGGTTAAAACCAGTAAAGCAATAGAGACAAAACATAATTATCAAAAATATAAAACTATGAAAAATAAAAAGTATGCATTTTTATTTTTTTTAATTGTGCTATTATCAACAGGAATAGGTTGGGCACAAAATAAAAAAATAACGCTTCATTTGAACAATGTGTCTTTGGAGCATGTACTAAACAAGATTGAAGAGAAAACAGTGTATTCTTTTCAGTACAGCAAACAGGTGATTGATGTTCGTCAAAAGCGAACCATACATGTTGACAAACAAACAATAGATTTTGTATTGAACATTTTGTTGAAAGGAACGTCTATTCAGTATCAAATCAAGAAAAAACAAATTATTCTGAACGCTAAAAAAGAGGTTAAAACAAATAATAAAAAGCTGAAAGGTATAATTAAAGATAGTAAAACCGGAGAACCAATAATTGGAGCAAGCATTGCGGTGGGAAGGGAAGAAATTGGTGCAATCAGTGATATCAATGGTCATTTTGAAATGAACGTTTCACCTGATAAAAAGATTATTATTTCTTATATCGGTTACGTGTCTCAAGTTCTTGATGTACAAAACAAATCGTTTTTAGAAATATACTTGAATGAAGATATAAAACTCATTGATGAAGTTGTGGTCGTAGGTTACGGTTCGGTATCGAAGAAAAATCTTACAACTGCTATTGCACAAGTGAAAACAGATAAAATTTCACAAGCAGGAGTCAGTCATGTAAATCAGTTGCTGATGGGACGAGCGGCTGGATTACAAGCTACAGTGAACAGCATGCAGCCTGATGGGAGAGTGAATATTTCAATTCGTGGAGGAGGAAATCCGATCTATGTTATAGATGGTATTGTTATGCCGAATAATGCCATCAGTGGAAATTGTGGTCAAGTGGGACTTCCGAATAATATCGACCGTAATGGCCTTGCCAATTTGAATCCAGCAGATGTGGAGTCTGTGGAGATTCTTAAAGATGCTTCTGCTGCTATCTATGGCATTGGAGCTGATAATGGAGTAATATTGATTACTACCAAAAAAGGTAAAGAAGGGGTACCGAGTATCGTGTATGATGGCAGCTATTCTTTTGTACGCAACTATCCTTATTTAGATGTGCTCAATTCGAAAGAATATATGGAGTTAGCTAATGTTTTCAATAGGGAAAATTATCTATATAACAACAAACAATATCCTTATGGAACAACTCCTTATGATGGAAAATGGAAACCTCAATTTTCTGAAGCGGATATACAAAATGCGACCAATACGGATTGGAAGGATTTAGTACTGCGCCATGGTTTCCTTACCAAACATAATCTGACTATTAGTGGAGGATACTCTAAGTTTAAGTATTATCTAGGAGGAAGTTACATGAAGCAGCAAGGTACTGTATCGAAATCAGATATGAGTAAATATACTGTTCATGGAAATTTAAGTTTGGATTTGTTCCCTTTCATGAATTTGACGTCAGTTTTTAATGCAAATCAAAATTCATATAATAATGGTATAATTGGTACCGATACTGGAAATCAAGGAGATGTCGCCCCCAGTGTTTTGACTTCAGCACTCTTGTATCCATCTTATTTGCCAGTAAAGCAGGATGATGGGAATTACACTATTTTCCGGAATATACCTAATCCCAAAGCGATGGAAGATATAGTGGACTATAGTAGAGAAAATGGATACAGTTTAAATTTTTCTGTCAACATGAAACTGTATAAAGACATTCTTGTATTTAAAGGAGTGTATGGAATGAATCAGGAAAATGTCAGAAGATCAACATTTATTCCATCCGATGTTTATTTTGCCCGCATGTATAAGTCAAGGGGAAATATTTTCTCGCAACGCAGGCAAACACAGACAATAGAAGCTATGTTGTCATTTTCGAAATACATGTTCAATATCGTACAAGTGGATGCAATGGTTGGAATGGGTAAATATCTAGAGAGTAATGAAGGATATGGAATCTCTTACGAAGATACACACGACATGATTAATGAGCATGATATCAGTTCAGCTAAAGGAAAGATATATCCAACTTCTCACACATTGAAAAACGAGAAAAGATCTCAGTTTTTTAAAATCAGTTTTGATGTTTTGGATAAGTATGTCGTTTCGGCAACCCTTCGCCGGGATGGAACTGATAAGTTTTTCTCGGGGAAAAAATATGCCCTGTTTCCATCTGTATCTGCAGCGTGGAAGATTTCAAATGAGAACTTTCTCAAGAATGTTTCTTGGGTTAACTTGTTAAAATTGAGAGCTAGCTATGGTAAAACCGGGCAGGATAACTTAGGCAGTTCACTTTACGGTGTGTATGAGCCTAGCGGATTTAAAGTGGGATTCAGTGACAATAGTATTTTTTATGTGCCTTGTGTGTCAATGGGAACAAATTATCCTGACGTTAGTTGGCAAAAAACAATTATGAAGAACATCGGATTAGATTTCTTTTTATTTAAAAATCGGTTAAGTGGTAGCATAGATTTGTTCCGTAATGATGTAACTAGTTTGTTGGGCTATGCATCAACATCTCCTCTCGCAATTTATCCTACTCGCCCCATAAACGGAGGTCATTACTTTCGTCAAGGATGGGAAATCATGCTTGATACTAAAAATATTGTAGGGGAACTTACCTGGAATACGCAGATAACCTTCTCGAAAACCAATTCGTTTTGGAAAGAAAGATTACCGAATTATGATTATCGCTGTTATCAAAAAAGAGAAAAGGAACCTATGAACGCCTACTATTACTATAAGATGAATGGTATTATCAATGCTGATCGCAGCAATATGCCGGAATCACAAAAATCGTTACAGGCAGAAGCGCAACTTCCGGGTTGCCCAATTATTGATGATAAAAACAAGGACGGAAAAATCGACGAAAGCGATATATACCTAAAAGATAATACTCCAGATGTCTATATTGGTTTCGGAAATACATTTAACTATAAGAATTGGGAGTTCAGTTTCTTTATGTACGGACAATTTGGAATCCTCAAATCTAATATTGCTTATAGAGCAGCATTACCTGGTCCATTGGCAGTAGATTATCCGGAAAACACCAACCAATATGCATATCTGCTTTGGAACTCTCAAACCAATCCCAATGGTACTCGTCCCGGATTGGCAATTGATCGCATGGGTGCGTTGCCAGGAGGTGCTGGTGTTAATATAGACATGGAAAATGCCTCATTTGTGAGAATGAGAAACATGACATTATCATACAATTTCAAGGATAAACTTTTGGGAAAACTAAAAAAATATGTAAGAGGCATCAAGCTTTATGTGGATGTCCAAAATCCATTTATCATCAGTAAGTTCAAAGGATTTGACCCAGAAATATATACCGGTGGTGGTGGAGCAAACAATGCTTCCAGAGGTGAATATCCTCAAACCCGTACATTCTCATTTGGAACAAACATTACGTTCTAATCAACATTAATAACTATGAATATGAAAAATATAAAATCCTTCATACTGTTTTTTATTACATCAATAGCAGTATACGGCTGTGAAGATAATTTTGACCCAAAACTTTACGGGACGTTGAATCCGGAAAACTATCCTACGACAGAGAGTGAATATGAAGATTACACTATGACGTGTTATATTCCTTTTACGACAACATGGCAGTACCAAATAGCAAACGATCCTGGACAGCATAGTTTTTATATTCCCGAAGGTGGAATTCTAAGGGTATTTGAAGCTCCGTCTGATAATATGGCTGCCTGGAACTTAGGTTGGGGGTCATGGATGAAACTATCACAGGCTGATTACAGAGATTGTGTATATGCAGAGCGTTCATGGGTAGGTGAGCATAATATAAACCACATTCCTAAGCTAGCCCAGATTACTCGTTTTACTGAGATTATTGCTACTTTGGAGAAGGCTGACGACCAAATCTTCAAAACTGTCAGCAAGAAAAGACTATTAGGAGAGGCGCATTTATGCAGAGGTCTTATGCTTTATTACCTCATGCACATTTATGGACCATTACCTGCAATTGTTGACAAAGATGATATTAACAATGAAAATGCTTTGACGAATTTAGTCAGACCTTCACTGGATGATATGACTACCTGGATTTACAATGATTTCCAATATGCCATGGAAAATCTGCCTGATGCAGTAAAGGAACACGGCCGTTATACGTCAGATTATGCTAAATTCTGTATGATGAAGCATTGTCTTAATGAAGGTGCACACATGAAAGGCTATTATGAAAAAGCGATGCAGATGTATCGTGAACTTAGCAAAGATAATCGATATAGTCTGTTTACAAAGGGGGATAATCCTTATGTAGATATGTTTAAGGCCGCAAATGATTTCAACTGCGAAATCATTATGGCTGTAAGCTGTGATCCTTCGGCAAACGGAGACGTTAGTAATGGTAATTTTTTCCCTCTATCCATGCTTGCTACACCAAACGATGCCTCCAAGGTGGATGACAAAGGAAATCCTACTCCTTTCAACTATCAAGGAGGTGGATGGATGCAAGCATACAATGTTTCACCGAAACTTTATGACAGTTATGAAGCGAAGGATAAACGCCGTACAGTGATATTAGATGAGTATTGGGTAAATAATCAAGGTATAGTTACTGAAAAGGTAACCAAAGAAGATTTGAACAAGAGATGGAGCGGATATATTATTTATAAATACCCAATCGAGACCAACACGACTTTTCAAGGGAACGATTTTCCATTGGCTCGTTGGGCTGATGTGTTGCTGATGATGGCAGAGGTAGAAGTGAGACAATCTAACGCTGCACCTTCTCCACAGGCAGTAGAAGCAGTTAATCAAGTGAGAAGAAGAAGCGGACTAGATGATTTGTCTGTTCAACAAACTGCAACTAAGGAGGCTTTTCTAGATGTCATATTAGATGAAAGGTCAAAGGAATTTCTATATGAAGGACATCGAAAAATAGATTTAATCCGCTTTAATAAATATGCACAAGCATGTTTCAAAGCAAAAGGGACATTGCCTACACACCAGTACATACCACTACCCAATTACTTGGTGGAACAAGCTAAATCGTACGGAAAACAATTGAGTCAAATCTACAACCGTCCTCAATGGGAAGATGATATTGCATTAGCTAACTAAAATAAACTTACATGAAAATTAGAAACTTACTTATTAGTTCTTTATATGTTTGTCTTGTATGCATTTGTATTTCGAATGTTCGAGGACAGCCTCATAGTACCCAACTTCAAGGAGGATACCTTTTTATACATATGCGACATGAAGACTATGGACGTATGTACTATTACATAAGTAGAGATGCACGTACATGGACAAAATTGAATAATAATCAACGGGTCAATGCTGAATACAGAGGACATCCCGATATTATAAAAGGTCATGATAACAGATATTATATGATTGGCGTTTCGGAAAAAGCTCAAAAGCCATTGCTTTGGACCTCAAGCGATCTTGTAGCGTGGAGTATTGAGAAGGAACTTCCAGTATCCCCTTTTGTCCTTACCGATAATTATTATACCGAAAGGAATTGGTTTGGCGCACCTAAATTGTATTATGACGAAGATTCCAAGCAGTATATTGTTACGTGGCATGCGGCCAAAAAAGGAGTCAAAGGAAATGATGAATGGAAAAGTATGCGTACATATTATGTGCTGACAGAAGATTTTAGTTCTTTTTCATCACCAAAACGTTTGTTCGATTTTCCAAGTAAAGCTGATTCTGAAATGGCTACCATTGATGTCATAATCCGAAAAATTGGTAAAAACTACTATGCGGTTATCAAGGACGAACGGTGGCCGGAAGATGGTATTCCGACGGGGAAATCTATTCGGTTGGCTAAATCGTCATATTTGACGGGGCCTTATTCTTTGGTAAATCCTAAACACCCTGTTACCACTCCCTATACTTATTTCGAAGCTCCTATCCTCATGCCCAAACCAGACAATAAGGGATGGATGATTTTCTCTGAAAGATATCCGCACGAATATGTACGCTTTGATGCGGAACATATAGAGGCAGAAAAATGGGAAGTTTGTGATTGTAATATTCCCGACTCCCGACACGGAGCCATGGTGCGTTTAAGTGAAGAGGAGTATAATCACGTTTTATCATCATTCTCACAAAAATAAAAAATATGCGTATGAAGAAATTTTATTTGTTATTATTAATAGGACTATTTGCTACCACAGTATATGCCAAGAAAAAAACGAGTCTGTTCTCACCAAACAAGACTATAAAAGTGGAATTTTGTCTATCTGATAAGATTTACTACGACATTTATTACAACGATGAAATTCTATTAAAGGACAATTATCTCCGTTTATTTTTGAATAACGAAATTCTAGGAGATAATCCGAAATTACTGCGGCAGAAACGTAAAAGTTTTTCGGAAGAACTGCGGCCAGTTGTTCCTCTTAAATTCTCTACTGTTATGAGTCGTTATAACACTCTTACACTTGATTTCAAAGGATATTCCATCGAATTTTGTGCTTTTAATGACGGGGTAGCTTATCGTTTTATTACTCATAAAACTAATAAGGTTGAGGTACTTGGAGAAGATTTTGCTATTTCTTTTCCTAAAGAATATCTGCTTCATTTGCAGCAACCTTCAAGTTTTAAAACCCCTTATGAAGAAGAGTATACACATATTTCCAGTCAAGAATGGAAGGATACGGACAAAATGTCTGTGCTTCCCATATTGATTGATACACGCAAGCAATATAAAATATTAGTTGGCGAATCTGATCGTTTCGATTATCCTTGTATGTTTTTAAAAGGAAACGGTAAAAACGGATTGAATGCAGTCTTTCCCAAAGTGCCTTTGGAATTTGCAGAAGAGGGAGATTTGAGTATGAAAATTATTAAAGAGGCTGATTATATAGCACAAACTGAAGGAAATCGGAATTATCCATGGCGCTATTTTGTAATTACAAGCGAAGACTCTCAACTCATTGAAAATACGATGAATTACAAATTAGCCACTAAAAGTGTTCTTGAAGACAATTCATGGATTAAGCCAGGTTTGGCAAGTTGGGAATGGTGGCACGATGCAGCTCTTTATGGTCCAGATGTCAATTTTGTATCAGGATGCAATTACGATACTTATAAATATTATATAGATTTTGCTTCATCATTTCATATTCCATATATTGTAATGGATGCAGGATGGGCTGAAACCGTACTTAATCCTAATAAACCCAATTCACAAATGCGTTTACCAGAGTTGATTCAGTATGGAAAAGATAAAAACGTAGGCATAATCTTATGGCTGTCGTGGGTGGCTGTTGAACAAAACTTTGATTTGTTCAAGACTTACGAAGAATGGGGTATTAAAGGCATAAAAATCGACTTTATGGACAGAAGTGACCAGTGGATGGTAAATTTTTATGAGCGTGTGGCTAAAGAAGCAGCAAAACATCATCTTTTGGTTGATTTTCATGGTTCTTTTACTCCTGCAGGTTTGGAGTATAAATATCCGAATGTTGTTTCCTATGAAGGAGTGAAAGGTTTGGAACACATGAGAGGATGTTATCCAGATAATAGTATATACCTTCCTTTTATGCGTAATGCTGTAGGTCCAATGGATTATACTCCGGGCCCCATGATTAGCATGCAGCCTGAACTTTATAGTGCTCAACGTCCCAATTCTGCAGGTGTAGGAACGCGAGCTTTCCAATTAGCTACATTCATTCTTTTTGAGAGTGGATTGCAAATGTTAGCTGACAATCCGGTCAACTATCGAAAAAATGAGAATTGCACCCGTTTTATTTCACAAGTCCCTGTAACATGGGATCAGACCAAATCGCTCAAAGCTAAGGTTGGAGAGTATGTCATTGTAGCAAAACGCAAAGGGAATAAGTGGTTTATTGGCGGTATAACCAATAATGCAGAAATGGAGAGGAAATTTAAAATTCCCCTTGATTTTCTAAATGAAGGGCGTTCTTATCAAATGAGTAGTTTTGAGGACGGCATTAATTCTAATCGTCAAGCAACTGATTATAGACACAAACTGTCTACCGTTACAAAATCTTCTTCCATTACTATTACAATGAAAAGAAATGGTGGTTTTGCAGCTATTATAGAATAATAATAAATGTCAATCTGATTATGAAAACATGTTGGAATTTTCTTATGATATTCTTTATCGGTATGTTGGGAGAAGCATGTACCACCCATCATATCGATGTGACTGATGAACAAATGAATCTATTTGTCAGTGATTTGATGGGTCACATGACATTACGCGAAAAAATAGGTCAGCTGAATCTGCCATCCGGAGGTGATATCACAACAGGAACTGTGAAAAACGGAAAACTTAGCGAAATGATTCGTAAACAGGAAATAGGTGGATTTTTTAATGTGAAAGGAATAGACAAAATCTACGAATTGCAACGCTTGGCTGTAGAAGAGAGCAGGCTGAAAATTCCCTTGCTTGTTGGTGCTGATGTAATTCATGGCTATGAAACAATTTTCCCCATTCCATTGGCTCTCTCGTGTAGTTGGGATACCTTGGCTGTCGAAAAAATGGCTCGCATATCTGCTATAGAAGCAAGTGCAGATGGTATAAATTGGACATTCAGTCCAATGGTAGATATTTGTCGTGATGCTCGTTGGGGACGTATTGCGGAAGGAAGCGGAGAAGATCCTTATCTTGGCTCTTTAATGGCGAAAGCCTATGTACGGGGATATCAGGGAAAGAATTTGCAACAGAACGATGAAATTCTTTCCTGTGTGAAACATTTTGCACTTTATGGAGCTTCGGAATCTGGACGTGATTACAATACAGTAGACATGAGCCGCTTACGAATGTATAATGAATATCTTGCTCCTTACAAAGCTGCTGTAGATGCAGGAGTAGGTAGTGTCATGAGTTCATTCAATATTGTCGATGGAATTCCAGCCACTGCGAACAAATGGCTGCTTTCTGATTTGCTTCGAAAAGAATGGGGATTCAAGGGATTGTTGGTTACAGATTATAACTCTATTGCCGAAATGTCTTCGCACGGCATTGCCCCTTTAAAAGAAGCATCTGTACGTTCTCTGCAGGCAGGAACGGATATGGACATGGTATCGTTTGGTTTTCTGAATACATTGGAAGAGTCTCTTCAAAGTGGAGAAGTTACCGAAGAACAAATCAATACGGCTTGTCGTCGTGTGTTGGAAGTTAAATATAAATTAGGCCTGTTTGACAACCCTTATAAATATTGCGATACTTTACGAGCATCGAAACAGCTTTATACTACTGAGCATCGCTCTATTGCACGTAGCATTGCATCTGAAACATTTGTTTTACTAAAAAATGAGAAGTCATTGTTACCCATTTCCGCTAAAGGAAAAATAGCACTGATTGGTCCGATGGCTAATGCACGTAACAATATGTGCGGAATGTGGAGTATGATGTGTAATCCTTCCAAACATCGTACATTACTGGAAGGAATGCGCTCTGCTATTGGCAATAAAGGGGAAGTCCTCTATGCTAAAGGAAGTAATATCTTCTATGATGAAAATCGCGAAAAGACAGCCACAGGCATGCGCCCATTGGACCGTGGAGATAATCAAACTTTATTGAAAGAGGCTTTGCAGACTGCCGACCGAGCAGATGTTATTGTAGCTGCCTTAGGTGAATGTTCGGAAATGAGCGGAGAATCTGCTTCACGAACCACACTAGAAATTCCAGATGCTCAGCGTGACCTGTTGAAAGCATTGGTGAAAACAGGAAAGCCGGTAGTATTACTTCTGTTCACAGGACGTCCTTTAGTGTTAACTGAGGAAGCAGTTAATATTCCTTCCATTCTAAATGTTTGGTTTGGAGGAAGTGAAGCTGGAGATGCTATTGCTGATGTACTGTTTGGGAAAGTGAATCCAAGCGGAAAATTGACAACATCATTTCCACGTTCTGTTGGTCAACTCCCATTATATTATAATAGTCACAATACAAGTCGTCCCGATCCGGACAGAAACGTGTTTAATCGTTATACAAGTAATTATTTAGAAGATAGTAACGAACCATTATATCCATTTGGCTATGGACTGAGTTATACCCATTTCCAATATGACAATATGGTATTAAGTTCTAATGTTTTGAAGAAAGGTGAAAAATTGACAGTTTCTGTTATTGTTACAAATAAAGGTAATTATGATGGCTGTGAAGTCGTACAATTATATTTGCATGATATCTATGCCGATGTAGTTCGTCCTGTAAAGGAACTGAAGGATTTCAAACGTATTTTCTTAAAGAAAGGGGAAAGTCGTGAAGTTAGGTTTGTAATCACAGAAGAGGATTTGAAATTCTATAATTCGAATTTACAATATATTTATGAAACAGGCGATTTTGAAGTTATGGTAGGAACAAACAGCCGGGATGTACAGTCTAAAACTTTTTTTGCAGAATAGCTTTTACCTGTCCTTCTTGCATAATATTTATGTAGAATATTTGCTCTTAAAATATTTGTTTAATAGCAGTATCGTAAAATATAACAGGAAAATGTTTATTGTTTTCTGTACTTGATTTTTATGCTTGGTATCACGAAGTTTGTATAACATGGATTTATGCTCAAAAAGAATATAAGTTCAATGATGAGAGATTGAAAATATTTGCTTTATTATGAAATTGAGGACAGTGTTTTTTCGTAAACCTGTAGTAATCATTCACAAATGAATGATATATAATGATGCTGTAAAAGCATTTCTCCTTTCTTTGTTTTATTCCCTACAAATCACATCATAGACCGAGCATTCGTTCTGATAGTCTTCCATGTCCGGTCTGAATTTCTCCCACCATCTCCAAACTTTCAAGTTATACCGGCCGTCCCATTGCAGGTCTTCTACCTCTTTTTTCCACTGATAACCATATAGTGACTTCTGCAAACGGGGACAGACTAATACTCCCTGTGATTTAGGTATATCTCTGAGTAGCTGGGCTGTGAGTTGTTGCCCGTTTGTTGAGAACCATTGGAATCCGGGTATGATTTGTCCCATCATTTCAGCAACCTCGTCACTGTCTACGATAACAACTTTCATTCCGGGTCTATAAACTGACATGAACTCCCAAAGATGACAACATGAAGAGTCCTGTTCTTTTTTAGAATCCGTGTCGGTTTTAACTTTTGAAAACAGCTCCTTCATCTCACCCAACGGCTCTTTTCTGTATAATTCCTTGCTGCATGGTTGTGTATGTTTATATGCACTTCTGACCGCCTTCTCTATCTCATCAACAGAGAACCCTGTTTCCGCATATTCTGCCAGAACCTCAAGCGCCTTATCTTCGGTCACTCCATATTCACACAGGTTGCAGGCGGCTTCATATACACACCTGTTCCTGCTCCCCTCTTTAAACTCATTCCTGGTCCATGAGAGTATAACCTGTATTTTCTCATCTTCATCCATAATCATATCTCCTTTATAATATTCAATTTTCCTTTCATTTCTTGCTCCGGTCTTTATCTGCTCCGGTTGTTGTGTATTTTCAGTCTCCATATTCCATATCAGAGAATCCGGATTACAATAAAGTTTCGGGTCATAGGTTACATTGGTATATCGTGAAACGTCCTGTGCCTGTGAGTCGCTTTCCACATTGAGAAACTTTCCTATGGCATTATAGTATAGTTTATGTGTATGAGCGTCCAGCCCGTCGGGAACTTTCACCAATACTCTAAGGCCTGTATTCGAAATTGAGCGGAAAACGGAGAAGGTATACGGGTTTTGTTCCAGCCTTTCTTTCTCTTCTCTCACACGTTCATTCAGTCCGTCAATATCAATAGCCACCAATCCGCTATGTTGAATCAGACTGTCACTCCTCCGTTCCTTGAAAGTGCCGGAGAAAGTAAATCCGGAAGCTTCATATTTTGCCGCATCCTTTTCCTCCTGTGTTCTAGCCTTTCTGACCTTTTCAACTTCATTCCGATATGTACCATCCTGTATCTGCCTTAATATTTCCGTTATATCAAACTGGCGATATGGTCTCTTATATGTCTTTTTCTTGTAATAATCTATTTTCATGACTTTTTTATTAATTCTATTTATTGCAGGTGATTATTGAGTGATCACTTGTATTCATTACTGTCCAATAGTGTAAACTACTGTAAACTTGTGTCCATTACTATAAAAAATGGACACTTACCATAATTCTTCTTTTCTTTTTGGTTATTCTATAGATAATAATATAGTAAATAATAGAGTAATGACCAAAAAGAAGAGAAAATAGTGTCCAATTTATTATATAATGGACAGTTGTTTACATAGGTTTACAATAATGGACATCTTTTTTTCTTTTGGTCATTGACTTTAATTATCTGTATAGTCCTTATTTGTTATATAAGATGAACAGCCAAAAGAAGAGAGAAGTGTCCAATTATTTATATTATGGACAGTAATGAACACAAGTTTACACTATGGACAGAGGTGGACACTTAATGGACACCTGTGGACATCATTAAGCATCCTGATTATCTCCTTCTTCATTGGATGTTGCTTGTATCTGTCTTAGCTTATTACCAACAGTCGTAGGGGATATATTCAGTTTATCAGCTATCTGCCTGTTGGAAAGTCCCTGTTCATGATATCTTCTGATTTCTTCCAGTAGTAAGTTGTTCGCGTTTTGTAACAGGTCAGATTCCCTTGCTGTCTGGACCGGATTGGGTGATGAAACATTCTGTTTTGATTTACCGGTTTGGATGAATTGTAGCATTGTAGGATCGACAGTCTTATCAATGGTGTAGGGTAAGACATGGCTTTCATCCCATACAATTTTTCCATTCCTGCTTTTAAGTTGTTTCACATACCTTTCGGAAGACGGATTCTTACTCGATGTTCCGATGGCAAATACTGACTGAACGAAATTAGTTAACATACTTGATCCCAGGCAATGGTTCAGGTCAAGGGGTGTAAAGGGAGGGATTTTTGGTGTGTGGTTTATGACAAGGATTGAATCCCCTTCTTTGGCCCATTCACATAATTTCGAGCAGATCAGTTTCACATCTTCCGGTTTCATTCCTCCGTTATTGACTAGAAATGTGAGGTTGTCGAGTCTCAATATTTTAACAGATAATGTGTCAAGCATCTTTCTTAACAATTCCAGACACTTTTCAGGATTGTCCAATGCCCACTCAACTTTTTCCATTTCCGGTCGTTTGAGAAGCTCGGACCAGACATGCAACCTGCCGTCTTTTGAAGTATATCTCTGCTGAAACTGCTTCATTGACATCTCCAGGTCAATATACAGTACTCCTTTATTAAGATTTTCGGTTATGTGTTCCGCTATCTGAACCGCATATATACTTTTTCCGGTATTCGTCCTTCCGAATAGCACGGCCAGTTCATTTTCATACCATAATCCGTTTCCATTACCATCATCTCCCCATAGAATTGTCGGGACTGGCTTGTTTTTCGCTTCTTTCATAGACTGATTAATACTTTTCCCTAAAATACTATCCAGATCGTCACATGGCTGTTCCTGTATCACTTCTCCTACCGGCTGTATTGTTTCATTCTCCTTTCCAGAAGCATTATTCCACGTGGAAGATATGATTTCTCCAGTCTGAACAGGCGGGAACTCTTTTTGGGGGAGATTGTTCAATTCATTCCAGCACTCATCGATACTGTTGCCAAGTGCTTTGATCGTTTCCTCGCTTGGGCTTTTCCTGTTTTGTTTTTTGTCTGCTGCCATACTTTCAAATTTAAAGGTTATTTCAAGCGGCTTTAAAAGACATGGCATATTCCTCCTTACCACTTACCGTTTTCAATCACGTATAAGAATTTCCCTCTTTCTGATATCTCCTTTTTATATGAAGAAAGAATGGCAGGCGTAGCTATTCACCCGCCATCCCCTCTTTTAGCAGATAACAAAAAACAAGAAATAACTTTTACGTTCACTAGTTAGGATTTGGGCTCTTGAAATGCGCGTTTTTTGCATTTGGAGATATGAATGAAAGAGATTTTTATAACGTCTAAAGTTCTAGATTCCAAGTCGGAGATTGGGTCGAATTTGTCGGAAACGATTATCTCCTCTGAACTTCCGGGGATTATGAACTGAGTGTTGGATGGTATGAGACGACTGACCAGACAACAGGGATTTACAGAGTCGAAGCTATGTCAAAAAGAATTGGAGAAGTATAAAATCGGAAAAATAAAGAATAAAATTTCCCTGATATTGCCGGAAGGGTATCAGAGATAAAGGAATTTCCAAAATGCGGGAGATGGTATCGTTTGAGATACTGTCTCCTTTTCTTTTTGTCCGGTTTCCTTTTTAAATGTACTTGTAATAACCATGTATTAAAAGGAGTAATCAATTTCTATTCTTGACTATCCTTAGGGCAGTTATAATCATATTTCACTTATTTATAAATAGTTTAAATCTGCTGTATTTATATATTAATATAATGTGTAAATTAATAATTGCATATTCCCGAAAATATTAGCGAACCTAAA
>OHDP01000618.1_pt1 | contig 21647 bp, 19 predicted proteins | sample 1567011 | NCBI WGS metagenome assembly OHDP01 (sample SAMEA3879532, study PRJEB24766) | human gut metagenome | biome: human-associated habitat; feature: feces | place: USA | collected 1985/1987
TTATACCATAAATTTATTATTTATTTAGATAAAAGTCATAAGTAAAATTTAGAATGGCAGCTTATATGAAAATATATAAATTTGTGAAATGGATAAAGTCAAAAATCTAAAAGAAGTTTCTCTAGATTCCTAATAAAAGTAAAACTATCATTAAAACAACTAACAATATTTTTAGTATGAAAATAAAAAACATTATTTAGATAGATAACCAAAAAATGCTGAAAATATACGGAAAGAAAAACATCTTGATATATCATATAACTCATATTACACTGATATTATATTTATGTTTTTTATAAAACTTTTTTGATAAAAACTACGATTTCGCTCTTGACTAAAGATATAAAAAAGTCAGTGTATTTTTAATATACTGACAGAATTATATATTTATCAATATTGAAATTATATTTTTTTCCATAGCACAAGTTCTGCATTTTCGCCATTACAACCATATTTATATACAGCAATAAACTTTTCATTAGCAGCTACACCATAACATTTATCGCTTCCTTCAATATCAATCTGTTTTGCATAGTATTGTGTATCGTTATCAAGAATTTTAGCTTTATCCCCATTAGGAAGTATACATTCTATATTCAAGTAATTTCCGTCCATAAGATTTAAAGAATTAAAATTCTCAAATTCTTTTATCCCAAGTTTCTTAATTTTTTCAAGTAAAAACTGTTCCATAAAATTCACCCTTTTTATTTTATCAAATATATATAACCAAGTCAATTCTTTCTGTTTCAATTATTTCTATTCCCTGGTTGAACGAGGATTTATTTCTTTGCTGAAGAGACAAAAAACAGGACACTGAAAATTGTATCATTTTCAGTGTCCTATGGTGGTTGCGGAGGCAGGACTCGAACCTGCGACCTCCGGGTTATGAGCCCGACGAGCTTCCAACTGCTCTACCCCGCGATATTTACTTTTGCCCTTTCGGTACAAATATAATACTTCATATTGATGAAAAAAGCAAGTGTTTTTTGATATTTTTTTCAAACAATATTTGTGGCGGTGATTCTATATGGAAAATTGCATTGCTTTGGCGGCATATCTTGCCGCGCAAACGGTGGAAAACGGCGGCGAGATTTCGTCTGCCGAGGAAACGGCAATCAGGGTGTGCAAAAGCGGTGGGGCAGAGGATATAAATGTTTTTATCATTCCCTCCATGGCCTTTGTGTGCGCGAAGGTTGGCGGAAAGCGGCAATCCGAATTCAGGCGCATATATAAAAACGATTTGAATTTGGGCAGGCTTGAGGAGCTTAATAATATCTCGCGGCGAATATGCGGTGAAGCTCATTACGGTTTTGCGATTGAATATTCATATCCATGTGGGCTTCGCGTTGCTGCAACGGCGCTTGCCGTTGGCGCATTTTGCGTTTATTTCGGCGGCACTTTTGCAGATGCCGCCTTTGCGGCAATAATAGGCAATGTTTTGGGATTTATAAAGTTTCGCAAAACGGATTTTAACATCTTTTCAAAAACCTTGATTCAATCAACCGCAGCCGCGTTTCTTGCCTTTGCTCCGAAAATTGCAGGGCTTTCCGTGCACCCGGATATGATAATGACAGGCACAATAATGCTGCTTATTCCCGGAATGAGCATCGGAGGCGCCATGCAGGATATGATGAGCGGCAATCTGATTGCGGGAATTTTGCAGATAACGCAGGCCGTTGTGATTGCTTTTGCCATCGTACTCGGTTTTGCCGCGGCGCTTGCCGTTTTCGGGTGATCGCATGCGAGATATTATTACCTGTGTGCTCGGCACGCTCGGCTTTTGCGTTATTTTGAATGTTTCCAAAAGAATGATAATGCCGGCAACTTTAGGCGGTGCAATATCCGCTGTGCTTTTTTATGTTTTCGGTGAAATGGGATACGGAGCTTTCATTTCAACTCTTTTTGCCACGGTTGCCATTTCCGTTTATTCGCTTGCAACGGCAAAGTTGAAAAAAGCGCCGGCAAGCACTGTTTTGCTGCCGGCTTCAATTCCGCTGCTTCCGGGCGGAAGCCTTTATTATATGATGAGCAGCCTTGTTCATTCCCGCAAAACAGAGCTTGTTTTCTACGCAAAAGAAACCGTGCTTGTTGGAATGGGAATAGCCCTTGGAGCCGTTATTGTTTCAATTCCGGTGAAAATTATTAAAGCCCTGCGATGCGGCAGGGCTGATTAGTGCAAGTATCAAATATTTTAAATCATTATATGTAAACTTCTTGCTGCATTGTGCATGTGCCTTTTTAATCGTGGCGTGTGTTATCTTCAAAGCATTCGCAGAAGCGAGCTGCAAAAGAAGGCTCTTCGCCGGCGGCATAAAGATGAGAGGTGTCTCCGAATTCCATGCAGCGAAACTGCGCTTTGCCCTTAACTCTTTCTTCGCTTACTATGGTTGTGACCGAGGAGGGAAGCGCCACAAAATTATGCCAAAGCGGCATGGGTGACACTCCGAAAATTCTGCTCAAAATCGCACATTCAACCCCGAAGTGGCAAAAGAAAACTATTGTTTTATGATTTGAATTTGTTACATCGTAATATCTGCCGTTGCGCTTGTAGCCGTGCTCGGCAAGAAATTTATCTATGCCGTTGCACACAAATTCGTATTCCCGCTTAGCCGTGCCGCTTTTCATGAGCGGAGTGGTGAGCCATTTATCGGCGCTGTAATATTCATCCTGCGCCGTCCAATATTCCGGCAGCTTATCCCAACAGCCTTTAATTTCGCCGTTTTCTTTAACCTTGCCGTCAAATTCGCGCAGCCATTTAAAGGTTTCTGCCGTTTTGCCGGTTTTTTCAAGCGTGTATTCTGCCGTTCTTCTTGCTCTGCCGAGCGGCGAAACATAGATTTCGTCAATATCAATGCGGCAAAGCCTGCGTGCAAGCAGCTCCGCTTCTATTTTGCCTTTGTCCGTAATTGAATCATGTTCATAATCAGGCTCTGCGTGCCTGCAAAAGATAATTTTCATTATGCGCCTCCGCATTTTGATTTGATTGTTTTGCCTTTTTTAGATAGGCTGTATATAATATTTATTATATCACACCTTAATATTATAGGCAATGACGGCTGTGATGCTTAATGCTTTTTGCAATATTGATAAAAAATCCGCCGATACTTTTGTGTCGGCGGATTATGTTTATGCGCAGTCTGCGCTTTGTGTTTAATTTATTATTTTGTTTCTTTTTTGCCCAGCGCAATAAGCCTTACGATGATGGGGCAAAGCAATAGATTAACGGCAAACTCAAGAATGAAGTTGATTCCCACAAAGCCGGTAAGCATATATTTAGTTGTGGATTCAAAGCCGAGTCCCTGTGCCCATCCCGCAATTGTTGGCATAAAAAAGATGAGGCAGCCGAGAAGGAAAATTCCCGTGTTTACAATGGGGCAGGTTACTGCCGCAGCTGCCGTTGCAAGATATTTGTTTTTCTTTTCAAAGGCTTTATACATAAGGCCGGAAAGTGTTCCCGCAAGAATGCCTTTAACAAGAACGGTTGCTACTGTGCCGAATGCATTCACCGCAAGAAAAGCGGCAGCGTCGCCCGTGAGAAGCACCGTTACGCCGAAAACAAGGCCGAGCCATGCACCGGCACCTATTCCGTAAAGCGCTGTGCCCAAAACGATGGGGATAAGAACAAGTGAAACTGAAAATGCGCCAACCTTAATTCCGCCGCCTATAAGCTGAAGCACTATAACGATTGCCGTGAATAATGCAACGCCAACAAGCTTTTTCGTGTTTTTATTCATATTAAATTCCTTTCTGCTACTGCTCCGAAATTTTATTTCGCAAACACAAACGAAATAATAACCGGGAAACCTGTTTTTCCCTGTGGATGCAATGCGGCTATATTATAATATGCTTTAATTCATTTTGCAATAAAATTTTTTAACAATTTCAAAGCTTTTTAGTTTGCAGCTTTCAAAGCGGGTTTGTTTTATGTGTAAAATAAACAAAAATATTTCGCTTTTTTATCGGAATGTTAAAAAATTTAGTTTTGATAGTTAAAGTTAACATAAAAAATTGACAACATAGTAAAATTATTATACAATGTAAACAAATATTTAACATAAGGGGCACTTCGGCCCCTGAAAAAGAGGTTGTTTTTTTATGAAAGTATATCAAGCCGACAGTATCAGAAATATAGCTTTGGCAGGCCACGCTTCAAAAGGCAAAACCACATTGGCAGAGGCATTGCTCAATATAGCCGGCGCAACTGAAAGAATAGGAAAGGTTGCAGACGGCACCGCAGTAACGGATTATGATGCAGAAGAAAAAAAGCGCAAAATATCCGTTTCATGTGCGGTTGCTCCTGTTGAATATAAGAACACAAAGATAAATATTATTGACACTCCCGGTCTTTTCGATTTTGCAGAGGGTGCGGCAGAAGGCATAAGAGCCGCAGAAACCGCAATTATAGTCGTTTCGGCGCGCTCCGGTCTTGCGGTTGGTGCGGAAAAAGCGTTTAAGGCAGCTTCTGCACGCGGAATGTCAAAAATCATAGTTGCGTCAAAGATGGATGATGAGCGTGCGGATTTCTATAAATCCTTTAACGGCATGGCTGCAAAATTCGGCACAAGCGTTTGCCCGATTGTCATTCCCATTATAACAGACGGTAAGGTTGTTGCTTATTATAATATGATAACGGAAAAAGCATTTGCTTACAGCGGCGCAAAGGCAACCCCGGTTGAATTCAGCCATGATGACGCTGCAAGATTTGATGCCATAAAAGAAGTATTTAACGAGGCTGTTGCAGGCACGGATGAAGAAATTATGGATAAATATTTCTCCGGTGAAGAGCTTACCGCGGCGGATAAGCTCAAGGGCCTTCGTATCGGTGTTGCAGACGGCTCTGTAATTCCCGTGTTTGCGCTCAGCGGACTCAGCGGCGAAGCCTGCGATCAATTGCTTGATTTTATCGCAGATGTTTGCCCCGCGCCGTCATCAGAATATGCAATTTGCGATGATGAGCCGATTGAACTTACTGCGGATGCAAACGGCCCTCTTGCCGCAATCTGCTTTAAAACGGTTGCCGATCCATTCATCGGTAAGCTTTCTTTCTTTAAGGTGCTCAGCGGCAAATTGACCGCGGGTGCGGAAATCGTGAACGCCTCAACCGGTGAATCCGAAAGGCTCGGTAAAATCGTTACCATGTTCGGCGCAAAGCAGATAGATGCCGCTGAAATTCCGGCGGGTGATATCGGCGCGGCGGTTAAGCTTTCGGGCTTTAACACCGGCGACACCCTTTGTAAGGCCGATAAAATCATTAAGGCAGACGGCGTTAATACTCCGCAGGCCACATATTCAATGGCTGCTAAAGCCGTTAAAAAGGGCGATGAGGAAAAAATTGCTTTGGGCTTTGCAAGGCTTTGTGAAGAAGATCCCAGCCTTAAATTCCGTGTAAACAACGAAACTCACGAGCAAATCATAAGCGGTCTCGGCGAGCAGCAGATAGATGTTGCGGTTGCAAAGCTTAAAACAAAATTTGCCGTTGATGTGCAGCTTGCACCTCCGAAAATCGCATACAGAGAAACAATCACCAAAAAGGTTTCGGCGCAGGGACGCCATAAAAAGCAAAGCGGCGGTCACGGTCAATTCGGTGATGTGTTTATCGAGTTTGAACCGTGCACTTGCGAAAAGCTTGAATTTGCCGAAAGGGTAGTCGGCGGCTCAGTGCCCAAAAACTTCTTCCCGGCAGTTGAAAAAGGGCTTAACGAATGCATGGAAAAGGGCGTGCTTGCGGGCTATCCCATGGTGGGCATTAAAGCCACATTGTATGACGGCTCTTATCACCCCGTAGATTCAAGCGAAATGAGCTTTAAAATGGCTGCATCGATTGCGTTTAAAGAGGGCGTAGCGAATGCCGGCCCGATTCTGCTCGAGCCTATTTCAACCGTTCGAGTGCTTTGCAATGATGAGGCGATGGGCGATGTTATAGGCGATATCAATAAGCGCCGCGGTCGTGTTTTGGGAATGAATCCCGTTGGCGACGGTATGCAGGAAATCGTTTCCGAAATTCCGGATGCCGAGATGACTACCTTCTCCACCGCAATGCGCCAAATTACTCAGGGAAGAGGCTCCTTTACATCGGAATTCGCAAGGTACGAAAGATGCCCGGAGCATGTGGCTCAAAAAATAATTTCCGAAAGCGAAGCTCAGTAAGCTTTTGCGCAAATTAAGTGTTTTCGGGCGGCAGTCGTAAGGCTTGCCGCCCTTTTGTTCTTAATAAATTAAAAAGTTGTTTATGATTTGTTTATTTGACAACAAAATGCAAAATGCTATACTGAAGTTAGGCAATGCAAGCATTGCCTGGAGGTGTATGTTTTGAAGAAAGTTATAACGGAAGTAAAAAAATATTCAATCATTCTTATAATCGTGTCTGCGGTGCTCGGAGCACTTCTTATCGCTTTTCCCGATAAGATGATTCAATACACTGCGCTTTTTATCGGCGGTGCGTTTGTTGCCTGCGGTGTTTATGCGATTTTAAGCTATATTATAAATAAAAAATATGTGTTTACGCTCACCCTCGGTATAATATCGGCTGTTGCCGGCGTTGTTGTGTGCTGCGCTTACAGGCAGATAATAACCGTTATTATCTTTTTACTCGGCCTATATCTTTTGGTGGGCGGATTATTTAATCTTGTTGATGCTTTTTGGATTTTAAAAGCGCTGCCTAAATCTTGGTTTGTAACAATGCTTTTGGGAATTGCTTCGTCAGTTTTGGGTATTGTGTGCCTCACAAATCCTTTCGGTGCGCAAAGCACACTTGTTCGCTTTATCGGCATCGGCCTGCTTGTGTTTGCCGTAACCGATTTGATTGCATATCTTCAAGTTAAAGAAATTGCAAACGAAGTAAAAAATCAAATCAATGATGCCGATGCGGCGGACGGCTCTGTTGAGGTTGAATACAGAGAAGTGGATGATTGATAATTCGTTGTTGATCAAATTAGATAATTTTGTGTTTTGCCCTGCAATTTTTTTGCAGGGCTTTTTTATGCCTAAAATTTAAAAAGACTGTTGTGCACTGCTTTTTGCCGTGGTATAATAGCTTAAAATAAACTGTATGAATATTTAAGGCGCGGCCTTTTACGGAGGACAAAATGAAATATAAGGAAAAATATAACGATTGGCTTTCTTTTGCAGACGACGAAACCAAATCCGAGTTGCTTGCGGCGGCCGGCAATGAAAAGGATGTGGAGGACAGATTTTATAAGGATCTTGCCTTCGGTACGGGCGGATTAAGAGGTGTTATGGGAGCCGGCTCAAACCGCATGAATAAATACACCGTCGGCAGGGCGACTTTGGGCCTTGCCGCTTATATCAAAAATAAATTTGAAGCGGATTGTTCCGTGGCAGTTGCATATGACACCCGAAATAATTCCTCCGCTTTTGCGGATACCGTTGCAAAAGTGCTTGCGGCAAAGGGAATCAAGGTTTATAAATATTCTTATTGTGTGCCCGTTCCCGTGCTTTCTTTCACAACAAGGTTGCTCGGCTGCTCCGCAGGTGTTATGATAACTGCTTCGCATAATCCTAAGGAATATAACGGCTATAAAGCGTTTGATGAAACCGGTTGCCAAATATGCACCGAGGCAGCTGCAGAGGTGCTAACTTATATTGAGGGCAAAAGCTATTCCGAAGCGGCTGAAATTCTTGAAGGCAAAACGGTTAATGCGGATTTGATAAATGAAATCGGTGATAATGAACTTGATGCCTTTTATGATGCTGTTTCAAAGCAATCCCTTTATGAAGAAAAATCAGATTTAAAAATTGTTTACACTCCGCTTCACGGCACCGGCAATATTCCCGTTCGCAAGATGCTTGCAAATTTTGATGTAACCGTTGTTAAGGAACAGGAGCTTCCGGACGGTAATTTCAGCACGGTAAGAAGCCCTAATCCCGAGGAAAAGGACGCGCTTAATCTTGCAATAGAAAAAGCAAAGGAAATCGGAGCCGATATTGTGCTCGGCACAGACCCGGATTGCGACAGGGTCGGAATTGCGGTTCGCGATGAAAACGGTGATTATATCCTTTTCACGGGCAATCAAACGGGAGCTTTGCTTGTTAAATTTGTGCTTGATATGAAAAAGTCGGCTTTGAATAAAAAATCAACTCTTGTTAAAACAATAGTAACCTCCGAGCTTGGTGCCGACATCGCAAGAAACTACGGCCTTAATATTGATGAAACATTAACCGGATTTAAATATATCGGCGATAAGATAAATCAATATGAAAAAAGCGGCGAGCGCGAATTCGTTATCGGTTATGAGGAATCATACGGCTATCTTGTCGGCACTCACGCAAGGGATAAGGACGGTGTTGTTTCGGCAATGCTTATTTGCCAAATGGCGTCTTGGTATAAGGCGCAGGGCAAATCGCTTATTGACGGCTTAAACGATATTTATGCCGAATACGGCTATTATCTTGATGCGCTTGATCCTTTTGTTTTGAAAGGAATAGACGGCGCCGAAAAAATTCAGCATCTTATGACTGATTTTCGCAAAAAAGGAACGGCGCTTTTTGCGGGTATAGAAAAGGTTATTGATTATTCAACGGGAATTGATGATCTGCCTATTGAAAATGTGCTTAAATTTGTGTGGGGCGACGGCTCTTGGCTTGCAGTGCGTCCGAGCGGCACGGAGCCTAAGATAAAAGTATATTACAGCGTTCGTGATAAAAATCGTGATAATGCACAGGCGCGCCTTGCGGAAATTCGTGAAAAAATTAAAAATATAATTCTTGCTTAATGGTGATTGGTATGAACAATATTCAAAATTATGTTGAAGCCGTGCTTCAGCCAAAGCTTCAGGGCGATGGCGGCTGGATAGAATTCGTTTCTCTTTCAGGCAATGAACTCACCGTGATTTTTCGCGGCGAATGCTCAAAATGCCTTATTCTTGAAAGATGCGTTGCATGGATTGAAGAGCAGATTAAAAAAGATTTAAATAAATCCGTTAAGGTGATTGCAATTCGCAAAAAGCCTTATTTTCAGGATGTGTAAGGAGGCGCGAATATGGCACATATTAAAGTTGTAAGAAGGTCTATGCGCCCCGAGGAATGGACTGATTTGCGCTTCGGCTGGCTTAAAAGATATATCTATTCTTCAAAATGGGAAATCAAAAATTTAAAGATTAAAGACGCGCGCCAAATCTCGGAAAACGAATATGAATTTTATTCCGAGCCGCCGCGCCCGCTCAATAAAGGCGATATGTATTTCACACCGGACGGCACCGCTTTCATCACCGCCGATGTTGATATTCCCGAGGAAATGCAGGGTGAGGAGCTTTGGTTTTCGCTTAAAACCGCGGCTGAAATCTGCGTTAAGGTAAACGGTAAATATGTGGGCGGGGTAGACCCTAACCGCGAGCGTATGCTGCTTTCGCCGTATGTTGATTCTTCCAAAACGCTGCATTTTGAAATGGAGGGCTATAATCGCAGTAAACCCGATGATGAACGCAATCCCGAAAGCCTTTCCGTCAGAGGATGTCGCCAGATTTTTGAGGGTGCTTATATCTGCACCGTCAACCATGCCGTGCAAAATCTTGTTTATGATTTTGAATTGCTGCTCGATATCGCAAAAAGCGATTTGTTTTCGGAGGATTATCGGGCATTTCTGAACAGAGAACTTAATAATGCAATGAATTGCATTGATTTTGAGTCTGAAGAATTAACAGGAATTGCAGATGCTCAAAAATATGTTGATGAAGTTATTTACGCAAATGATAATTATCGGGGCAACGGCGATGTGGCTCTGATTGCTCATTCGCATCTTGATATTGCTTATTATTGGCGCAGAATTCATGCTGTTCAAAAGAATTTAAGAACGGTGCTTATTCAACTGCGCCTTATGGACAGGTATCCGGATTTTAAATACACTCATACTCAGCCGTATGTTTATGAAACGCTTGAAAAATATTATCCCGATGTTTTTGCCGAGCTTAAAGAAAAGGTTGCCGCAGGTCAGTTTGAACCCGTGGGTGCAATGTATGTTGAGCCGGATTGTAATATTCCGAGTGCGGAAAGCCTTATCCGCCAGTGCCTTTACGGCCAGCAGGCATATAAGCGCATGTTTGGCAAAACGGTTAATAATGCCTGGTTGCCGGATGTTTTCGGCAACAGCTGGATTTTGCCGCAAATACTCAAAAAGAGCGGTGTTGATTATTTTGTTTCAAACAAAATGTCCACCTGGAACGACACTAATCGCTTCCCTCACAATAACTTTATTTGGAAGGGAATAGACGGCACGGATATTTATGCCTGCGTTCCGCCAACTCACTTTATCACTTGGAATATGCCCAGCCAAATTCAGGAAAATTGGGATGCTTATATTGATAAAGACAGCGGCGGCCAAACGATGAATATGTTTGGCTACGGCGACGGCGGCTCCGGCTGCACCGAGGAAATGATAGAGCTTATGCATCGCTTTGAAAAGCTTTCGATTATGCCGAAATGCACTCATATGGGCGGCGCAGATTTTCTTGAAAAGAATTTAAAGAATAATAAAAATCTTGCCACTTGGGACGGTGAATTGTATCTTGAAATGCACCGCGGCACTTTCACCACAAAAAGCAATTTAAAGCGCACAAATCGCCGCCTCGAATTTAAATTCAGATCAGCGGAAATGCTTTCGGTTCTCCGCGGTGAGAATAACACGGAGAAAATCACCGCGCTTTATAAAAAAATGCTGCTCAATCAGTTTCACGATATTTTGCCCGGCTCTCATATTCATCCCGTTTATGAGGATGCAATGCGCGATTATGCCGAGGTTGAAGCGGGTCTTGATGAAATTATCGGCACGGGCGGCAAATATTTCAACACGCTTAATTTTAAGCGCGATGCGCTCACTTTTGTTGAAAATCCGCGCGGTGACTCTGTTCGTTGCGGCAAAAAGGGCAATTGGATTGTGCCGAATATGCCGGCTCTTTCAAGTGCAAGCCTCAGAAAAGCCGCCGCAAAAGCAGATTGGTTCAGTGTGAGCGGCAATAAAATCAAAACGCCTTATTACTCCGCCGATTTGAATGATGACGGCTCTTTTGCCTCACTTTTTGATAAAAAGCGAAGCCGTGAATGGGTAAAGGGCGAATTTAATAAGCTTAAAATTTTTGACGACCGCCCCGGCAATTACGATGCATGGGATATTCTTCCTAATTACAGGGAAAAGGAAATTAACACCGAGCTTGCCGAAAAGCTTGAATTTTTGGGCGCAACAGGCGAGTGCGCGGAATTTACCGTAACTCATAAAACGGAAAAATCCACCTGGCGCAGAATAATCAGGTTCTTTAGGCAAAGTGCGGGAATTGAGGTCGAAAACATAGTTGATTGGCACGAAAAGCACAAGCTTGCAAAGGCCGAATTCAACTGCAATGTGCTTTCAAGAAAAGCCGTGTGCGACACTTCCGCAGGCTTTATCGAGCGCGATACGCATAAAAATACCTCTTGGCAGCAAGCAAGGTTTGAAACCTGCTGCCATAAGTGGTGCGACCTTTCCGAAACAGACGGCGGTATCGCCGTTGTGAACGACGGCAAATACGGTGTCGGGTTTGATAAAAATCTTATCAGTCTTTCTTTGCTTCGTTCCACAATCAGGCCGGATATAACATCAGATATGGGTGCTCACGATTTTTGCTATATGATTGTGCCTCATGCGGGCAATGCGGTGTCGGCGGAAATAAACAAACTCGCTTTCCAATATAATGTGCCTCTTGTTAAGGCGGATGTGGAATGTAATATTCCTTCGTTTGAGCCGCTTTATATGCAGGCACTCAAATTCGCCGAAAACGGCAAAATGATTGTTGTTCGCCTTTCCGAGCAAAACGGCTCACGCGGCATTATTAAGCTCGGCAAAAAGGTTAAGCTTCTCAATATGCTTGAGGAGGTTGAGGGCGAAGCCGATTCAATCGAATATTCGCCGTTTGAAATTATAACGATTGGAATTGAAATTTGATGAAGCCTTATCAAATAATAATTATAGTTGCGGTTGTTATTTTGCTCGGCGTTATCGTGCTGCCGCTTTTTAATCGGCAGCAGTTTCGCCGCCTGCCTTATGATCAACAAATTCTTGCAATAATGAAGCAGGCAAACAAGCTTGTGTTTTGGAAAAATATTTCCCACGGCAGGGCAGGAAGCCTTTTTTTTGTTAAAAACAAGCGCAAAATTCTTGTTTATCCCTGGGTGATAAACGAAAACGGGCAAATGCTTATCACAAAGGAAAATCCTTTTGATAAATGGGATTATCCCGAGGAGCACGAGCCGCTCAGCGCAGATGAAATCAAACAGGCACGGGAGGAATTATACGCTTATGCCGATAAATCTGCCGTGAAGATTGTTTTTAATGACCCATTTAAAGAGAACGAAGCAAAGTAAAAACCACAGCCCTGTGTAAGGCAGGCAAATCTGCCCCAACACATTGCCGGGCAGGTTGTTGTAATCCCAAACGGCCATGCCGTATTGAAGATTGAAAACGCAGCCGAAAATAAATTCCGTTGCCGTTATGAACACGCTGCCCAAAAGGCATTTTTCGATTACGTGCGCGCTTTTCATTTCATGCTGCAAATAAACGAGAAAAATAAAAATTATTCCTCCGGCGAAAAACATGCTGTAATGCGTGCGTCCGCGCCACAGCATTTCAATTGTGCAATAGGCTTGCCCGCCGAGGAAAAACAGATAAAAATAATAAATAAGATAATTTTTCATAATCTTATTATGCATATAAATAGTTTAAAATATTATATGTAAATATTCCTTAGGAGGGGTGAATTTGCAGCTGCCGAATGACGCGAAAATGATTATAAACCTATTTTTGCAAAGCGGATATGAAGCATATGCCGTCGGCGGTTGTGTGCGCGATTCGCTCCTTAAAAGGCCGTTTGAGGATGTGGACATAACCACCTCCGCCGAGCCTGCCGAAATAATTTCAGTGCTTGAAAAAAACAATATTCGCTATATAAAAACCGGCCTGAAGCACGGCACAATAACCGCGCTTGTGAATAAGAAACCTTATGAAATCACGGCTTTTCGCAGGGATGGGGATTATAAGGATTCCCGCCACCCGGAAAGTGTGGAATTTGTGCGCAGCCTTGAAGAGGATTTGCGCCGCCGCGATTTTACCGTTAATGCGATGGCTTACAATGCCGAACGCGGCACGGTGGATTTGTTCGGCGGCAAGGATGATTTGGAAAACGGAATAATTCGTGCGGTCGGAAATCCGGATAAAAAATTTAAGGAGGACGCACTTCGCATTATGCGCGCAATGCGCTTTGCCTCCGTGCTCGGCTTTGAAATAGAAAAAGAAACGCACGATGCACTGCTTAAAAATGCGTGGCTTTTAAAAAATGTTTCGTCCGAGCGTATTTGCACCGAGCTTTTTAAGCTTTTGTGCGGAAAAAACGCGCTCAATGTTTTACGCGATTATTCCGAGGTTATCACTGTTGTTATTCCCGAGCTGAAGCCTGCAATCGGTTGCGCCCAAAATACACCTTGGCATTGCTGTGATGTTTATGAGCATATAGTTCGCGCCGTTGATTTTGCGCCGAATGATTCAATGCTGCGCCTCGCAATGCTGCTCCACGATATCGGCAAGCCGTATGTTAAAAAAACGGATTCCTCGGGGCGTGATCATTTTAAGACCCACGCACCCGTGGGCGCTGTTATCGCCGAGCAGGTGCTTAAAAGGCTCAAGGTTTCAAACAAAGTTTTTAATGATGTTACCGCCCTTGTGCGCTGGCATCAGTCCGTTGCCGATGTTAGCGGCATTAAAATCGGCGATTGGTTTGTTTTGCTCGGGCCGAGGCTTACCGTTGATTTGCTTGATGCTCGCCTTGCAGATTTAAAAGCGCATAATCCGGAAAAAATCGCCGATGAATTAAAAAAGCTTTTTCTTGTGCGCGAAAAGGCATTGCAAATGATGAGCGAGGGCACGCCTTGGCGCGTTTGCGATTTAAAAATAAACGGCAGGGATTTAAAAGCACTCGGCTATTCGGGCAGGAAGCTCGGTGCCGTGCTTGATGAAATGCTGCTGCTCGCAGCAAACGGAAAAATCGAAAATTCGCGCGATGCGCTTCTTGATTACGCAGCGCATAAAAAAACGCAGGAACCCTCTGATTGATTTCGGGGTGCCTGCGTTTTTCTTACTTGTGCGGATTATTGCTTTCAATTATCATCGCTCGGATTTGTTAAAAAAGATTTAATTATTATGATGTTGACAAATGAAAAAATCGTACTATAATAATAATTAGCACTCAGCGATAAAGAGTGCTAATTTCAAATTGAGGGTGAATTATAATGAGAAAAAAGCAATTTAAAGCAGAATCAAAAAAGCTGCTTGATATGATGATCAATTCTATTTACACAAATAAGGAAATCTTTTTAAGAGAGCTTATTTCAAATGCTTCTGACGCTATCGATAAGCTTTATTTCAAATCGCTTACGGATACTTCGGTCGGCATGAATAAAGATGATTTTGAAATCTTTATCTCTGCCGATAAGGAAGCGCGCACGCTCACAATTTCCGATAACGGTATCGGAATGACGGCGGATGAACTTGAATCAAACCTCGGCACAATTGCAAAATCAGGCTCACTCAATTTTAAAAACGAAAACGAGGATGCAAAGGAAAAGGACATTGAGGTTATCGGTCAATTCGGCGTCGGCTTTTATTCCTCGTTTATGGTTGCAAAAAAGGTTGAGGCTGTTTCAAAGGCTTTCGGCGAGGACGTTGCGCATAAATGGACTTCCGAGGGTGCAGACGGCTACACTCTTGAGGAATGCGAAAAGGAAAATGCAGGCACCGTTATTACTCTTTATATGAAAGATGATACGGAAACAGAAGATTATTCCCGTTTCCTTGAGCAATTCACGATTACCGAGCTTGTTAAAAAATACAGCGATTATATCCGCTATCCCATTAAAATGGAAACAACTCATTCTGTTCCCGATTCCGAGAAAGAGGGCGAATATAAAGAAGAAACCGCCGTTGAAATTCTTAATTCAATGGTGCCGCTGTGGCGTAAAAACAAAAACGAAATCAGCACGGAAGAATATAACGAATTTTATAAATCACGCTTCACGGATTATCACGATCCGCTTGATGTTATTCACTTCAAATCAGAGGGCACGGCAACCTTTGATTCGATAATTTATATTCCTTCCGCAGCGCCTTTTGATTTTTATTCAAAGGAATATGAAAAGGGCCTCGCACTTTATACTAACGGCGTTATGATTATGGAAAAATGCGCAGATTTGGTGCCGGATTATTTCAGCTTTGTTAAGGGCATTGTTGATTCCGCGGATCTTAATCTTAACATCAGCCGCGAAACCCTGCAGCAGGATCATCAGGTAAGAATTATTGCCAAGGCGATAGACAGAAAAATCAAATCCGAGCTTAAAAAGATGCTCACGAACGATAGGGAAAAATACGAAAAGTTCTTTGACGTTTTCGGTGTTCAAATTAAATGGGGCGTTTATTCTAATTACGGTGCAGAGAAAGACGGACTTAAAGATTTGATGATGTTTAAATCCGTTAAGAATAATAAATATGTAACCCTCAAAGAATATGTTGAAAATATGCCCGAGGGTCAGGAGAAAATTTATTATGCCTGCGGCGAAGCACCGGAGAAAATCGCTTTGCTGCCGCAAACGGAAGCCGTTACGGCAAAGGGCTTTGATGTGCTTTGCTTCACCGATGATGTGGATGAATTTGCCGTTCAAATGCTTATGGAATATGACGGTAAGCAATTTGCAAATATCTGCAAGGATGATTTAAATCTTTCAAGCGATGAGGAAAAGAAAGCACTTACCGAGAAAAACGAAGCCGCCAAGGAAATGCTTGATGAAATGAAGGGCTGGCTCGGCGATGATCTTACTGCCGTTAAATTCTCCGATCAGCTCGGCACGCATGCCGTTTGCCTCTCTTCTGAAGGCTATGTTTCGCTTGATATGGCAAAAATACTCAGCCGTATGCCGGGCGCAAACGACGGCGTTAAGGCTCAGCTTGTGCTTGAAATAAATAAGGATCATAAAGTTGCCGAAAAGCTGTTTGACCTTTTTGCAAACGATAAAGCTCAGCTTGAAAAATACACAAAAATTCTTTATAACGAAGCGCGCCTCGTAAGCGGCCTTGAGGTTGAAAATCCAACCGAATTTGCCGATATGATTGCCGATTTAATGTGATAATATCGCGTTTTTCCTCTTGATTTTAAGGATTTAAAATTGTAAAATATAATTACAGAATAATCCTCGGGAGGAATCGTTATGAAATATAATGTTGTAACCATCAGCCGTGAATTCGGCAGCGGCGGCAGATATATCGGCGAGGAGCTTGCCAAAAAGCTCGGCTGGGCTTATTATGATAAAGAGCTTATTTCCGAGGTTGCAAAGAAAACCGGCTTTGCGGAGGAATTTGTGGCTCAGGCCGGAGAATATTCTCCTTTTAAAAGCATATTCTCATATGGCTTCGTCAGCCGAGACGGCGGCGGAGCTTCAATGGAGGATCAGGTTTATGCGGTTCAGCGCAAGCTGATTTTGGAAATCGTTGAAAAGGGTCCCTGCGTAATCGTGGGCAGATGCGCCGATTATATTTTGGAGGATCGCTCGGATTGCCTTAATGTGTTTATTTACGGCGATGAAGCCACAAAGGCTCAGCGCGTTATCAAATATCACGAAAGCACCACGGAAAAGGAAGCTGTTAAGCTTATGCGCGAAACGGATAAGCGCCGCCGTATAAATTATAATTATTACACCGACAGGCAATGGGGCAAGTGCCAAAACTATGATCTTTGCTTAAACAGCACCTCAATCGGCACGGATAATTGCGCCGATCTTATATATGCCGCGGTAAACAAAAAATAAAACATTTTGCGTGCTTAGGCGGGTTTGATTTTGCCTGCCGTGCGCGCCGTGCCCGCAATGAGTATTGCGGGCTTTTTTGTTTTGCCGCATATGATGGTTTGTTTGATTTTTCCTCGCGCTTTAAACTTCGTTTAAGGTTTGCGGATTAATATAATTTTTAAGAAATTTGTATCGGAGCTGATTTTATGCGCTTGCTTTTTGCAGAGGACGAAAAAGAACTTTCAAATGCCGTTTCGGCAATATTGAGGCATAATAATTATTCGGTCGACACTGTTTATAACGGCATTGATGCGATTGATTATCTTGAACTCGGCGAGTATGACGGCGTTATCCTTGATATAATGATGCCGGGAGCAGACGGCTTAACCGTGCTAAAAAAAATTCGCGCTGCCGGCAACAATGTGCCCGCGCTTTTGCTTACCGCCAAATCGGAAATTGACGATAAAGTTTTCGGCCTTGATTGCGGGGCAGACGATTATTTAACAAAGCCTTTTGTTGCAAAGGAGCTGCTTGCAAGAATCAGGGCCATGCTTCGCCGCCGCGGCGGAACCGCCGAAAGCACTGTTAAAACGGGAAATATTTCGCTTGATAAAAATTCTTTTGAGCTTATCGGCCCGCTCGGCTCGGTTAAGCTTGCCAACAAGGAATATCAAATGGCGGAGATGTTTATGGAAAACCCGGGCAGAGTTATTTCGGCAGAAAGATTTTTGGAAAAAATTTGGGGCTTTGATTCGGACACCGAGCAAAACACGGTTTGGGTTTATATCTCTAATCTTCGCAAAAAGCTTGCCAAAATCGGCTCAAACGCTCAAATTAAAGTTTCGCGCAATGTAGGCTATTTTATGGAGGCGGGCACAGATGATTAAAAAGCTTCAAAAAAAGATGATTGCCGTTTCAATGCTTGCCATCACAATAGTGCTTGCGGTGATAATCGGCGCAATAAACATAGCAAATTACAGCTCCGTTCAAAACAATGCAAACCGCCTTATGGCGATTTTGGCAGATAACGGCGGCAAAATGCCTGCTTCTCAGTTTGAACGCGGCAAACAAAATCCTGCCTTGCATGCCGAAAACGGTGCGGATAAAAAGCCGGTTCCCGAATCCGGGGATAAGGGCAAAAGCAAAATCGGCGCTTTTTCTGCCGAAACGCCTTATGAAACGCGTTATTTCACCGTTGCTCTTGATGAAAACGGAAACGCTGTTTCTGCCGACACGGGATTTATCGCCGCGATAAGCGAAAGCGAAGCCGAAGCGCTTGCGCAAAAGCTTTTTGCCACAGGAAAAAAGCAGGGCTTCACCGGCAATTATAAATATAAATTTGTGCAAAATAATTCGGGCACGCTCTGCATTTTTCTTGATTGCACAAGGGATTTAAATTCGTTTTATTCGTTTTTGATTTCCGGAGTTGCAATCGGTGCCGCGGGTTTGCTTTTGGTGTTTGTTTTAGTGGTGCTCTTTTCAAAGGCTGTTGTCAGGCCGGTTGCCGAAAGCTATGAAAAACAACGCCGCTTTATAACGGATGCGGGGCACGAGCTTAAAACCCCGCTCACTGTGATTGAGGCAAACACAGAGGTTATCGAAATGGAAAACGGCGAATCGGAATGGACTCAAAGCACAAAAAACCAGGTGGCGCGCCTCAGCAATTTAACCTCTCAGCTTATTATGCTTGCAAAAATGGACGAAGCCTTGCCGAAGGAAAGCAAAGCGAATTTTTCCCTTTCGGACGCCGTGCTTCAAACCGCGCAGCCCTTTGAAGCCGTTGCCGTTTCAAGCGGGAAATGTCTTGAATGCAATGTTGAAAGCGGCATTGATATAATCGGCGATAAAAAGGCTGTATGCACGCTTATATCCGTTTTGCTCGATAATGCAATGAAGTATTCTTCACCTGGTTCCCGGGTTATCGTTTCGCTTAAAAAAACGGATAAAAAAAAGGTGCTTTCCGTTTATAATAAAACGGATTTTGAAATCAAAAAAGAAGATTTGCCCCGCTTGTTTGACAGGTTTTACCGCCCCGATGCCTCACGCAATTCGCAAACCGGCGGCAGCGGCATCGGACTTTCCGTTGCCAAGGCGGTTGCGGATTCACATCGCGCAAAAATCCTTGCCGAAAGTGAGGACGGCAAATCGCTTAATATAAAGGTTGTATTTAATTAAATGTCAAATATTTCACGGCTCAGAGTGCTTTTGCATTTTGCGCCGTGTTTTTTTACGCCTTTTTTGAAACTTTTGTGTTTCTTTAAACTTCGCTTAAGGTTTGGGCTGTATTCTGTGTTCGGAATAGAAAGGAAGATGAATTTATGAAAACCCCAAATGTTTTTAAGCGCCGTGAAATCAAATATTTGATAACGGATTTACAGAAGAAAGCGTTGATGCGGTTCGTGCTTCAAAATATGCATCCCGATGAATTCGGCAAAAGCACAATAAGAAATGTTTATTTTGACACTCCCGATTTCAAGCTTATTTCAAATTCGCTTGAACATCCGCTGTATAAAGAAAAACTGAGGCTTCGTTCTTATTGCAAGGCAAATCAAAGCACGCCCGCTTTTGTGGAAATTAAAAAGAAATATAACGGAATTGTTTATAAACGCCGTGTGCAAATGCCGCTGGCTCAGGCAAATGATTTTTTGGGCGGCGGAATGCCTGTGGATCGAAATCAAATCACAAATGAAATTGAATTTTTCCTTCGCCGTTATCCCTTGCTTATGCCTCAGGTGCTGATAACTTACAACAGAGAAGCCTTTTTTGAAAACGGAAATTCTGATTTCAGAATAACATTTGATGATAATATTCTTTGGCGTGATTATGATGTGTCTCTTTGCAAAGATATTTACGGAAACGGAATTTTGCAGCCCGGTATGAATCTTATGGAGGTTAAAACGGCAGGTGCGCTGCCTCTTTGGCTTGTCGGCTTTTTAAGCGAGAACGGAATTTTCAAAACCTCGTTTTCAAAATACGGAAATGCTTATGTTCAAATACATTCCGGATTAATCAAAGAAATCAACGCTAATTTATATAAAGGAGAATTGCTTTATGCTTAATAATTTGTTTTCGGGAATTTTTTCCTCAACTGTATCGTCTGAAATCTCTGTTCCTCAATTTTTACTTTGCATTGCAGTGTCGCTCGTTATCGGTGCAGTGCTTACACTTGTTTATATTTATAAAACCAAATATACAAAATCGTTTGCAATCACTCTTGCAATGATTCCCGCTGTTGTGTGCGTTATAATTATGATGGTAAACGGCAATTTGGGCGCGGGCGTAGCCGTGGCGGGCGCTTTCAGTCTTGTTCGATTCAGATCGGCTCCGGGCAGTGCAAAGGAAATCGGCACAATTTTTATCGCAACCGGTGCAGGCTTAATGACGGGTATGGGCTACCTTGCTTATGCAGCATTGTTCACTGTGATACTCGGTGCAGTAATGCTGGCGGCAACAGCCGTTGCGGGTTCTGCGTTAGCAAGAAAAAATGCATCCCGTGTTTTAAGAATAACTATTCCGGAAAATTTGGATTATAACGGAATATTTGATGATGTGCTAAGCAAATACACGGTTAAAAATGAACTTCTTGAGGTTAAAACGGCTAATATGGGCAGCCTCTATAAGTTGAAATATGATGTTGTTTTGAAAAATGCCAATTCGGAAAAGGCTTTTGCAGATGAATTAAGATGCCGAAACGGCAATCTTGAAATCAGCATTTCAAAAGCGGAGGAAAGTAATTATGCGCTTTGATAAATTTAAAAGGCCGTTTGCGGTTTTGTTTGCCGCAGCTTTGCTGATGTTTGCGTTGTGCGGTTGCACGGCCGCAAATTCAAGCGCCGTCACACAAACTTCACAGGATGATATGTTTACAGACAGAGATTATGATTCTTCTTATGATGAAACAAGTGCCGTAAAAATAACTTTGGCAGACGGCAATATAGCATCTTCTTCGGCCTCTGCCGTTGCAACAGACGGCGATTGCGCAACCATAACTCAAGAAGGCACATATGTAATCACGGGCAGCCTTTCAAACGGAAAAATAGTGGTTGATGCCGATGATTCCGCTAAGATTCAGCTTGTGCTTGCCGGTGTTGATATAAATTGTGAATCAAGTGCCGCAATATATGTTAAAAATGCGAATAAGGTGTTTATAACATTGGCGGAAAAAAGTGAAAATGTGCTTTCAAATTCATCCGATTTTGTTGCAACAGATGATAATAATATTGATTCCGTTGTTTTTTCTAAATCCGATTTAAGCTTTAACGGAAACGGCAGCTTAACCGTAAATGCGGCTTACGGCCACGGTATTGTTTCTAAGGATGATCTTGTTTTTACCGCAGGAGCTTACAGCATAACAAGTGCAGACCATGGTTTGCAGGGAAAAAACAGTATAAGAATAGCAAACGGCACATTTAATATAAAATGCACAGAGGACGGACTCCACAGCGAAAATAAAGATGATTCTTCTAAAGGCTTTGTCTATATTATAGGAGGCACGCTGAATATATCGGCCGGTGACGACGGTATTCATTCAGGCACATCGCTTACTGTAAAAGACGGAAAAATAAACATTTCGGAAAGCTGTGAAGGGCTCGAAGGGCAATCCATAAATATTTCGGGCGGTACAGTCAGTGTTGTTTCAAGCGATGATGGATTTAATGCGGCGTCATCGGATTCAAGTTCAGCTCGGCAGTCGGATCCTATGGCGGCAGATGATAACTGCAGCATAAATATTTCCGGGGGAAAGATAACTGTTGATGCAGACGGCGACGGCATTGATTCAAACGGAAGCATAACCGTAAGCGGAGGAGAGATTTATGTGGCGGGCCCGGAAAGCGGGG
>OHDP01000633.1_pt1 | contig 21329 bp, 19 predicted proteins | sample 1567011 | NCBI WGS metagenome assembly OHDP01 (sample SAMEA3879532, study PRJEB24766) | human gut metagenome | biome: human-associated habitat; feature: feces | place: USA | collected 1985/1987
GCCCCGTTTGTGCAGAGAGAGAAGTCCTTGCCGGATATAATGATTTGGCGACAACAGACAGTCAAACGAAAGAAGTAGAGCAGGTTGAGAAGTTTGTAAGATCTCTTTCTATTACCATTCTGGCTAAATATGAGGATGATATCTACAAATTATATCCAACAGATATATATTATATTGAGACAATTGACAGGCGTACATATCTGTATACAGCCAGTCGGGGTTATGAAAGTAGTGAGAAGCTGCTCTCGTTAGAGAAACTCTTAGAGGCAGCTGGTTTTATCAGAGTAAGAAAGAATTGTATTATAAATAAGTATAAGCTTAGAAGTATGATGATATCTAAGAATAGCCACATAGAAGCAGTGTTTGGCAATGATGAGCATATTGTTGTTACAAGAAGATATATAGCAGGTATAAAAGAAGCATTTGCCCGATAATTTGTAACTTGGTACATAATATTTGTATTTACGACAGGAATTCATCAAATAGTATCCTTTTTTGTGTATATTAATGCCCGAGCTTTTAATTTTAGCAGGAAAGGAAAATTGGGTTATGAAAGATAAGTGGGTAATTAGGCAGATATTGGATTTGTAAAAAATGGCTATATTAGAAGTGCAGTAAAGGGATTGGAACTTGGGCTTTCCATGTTTGCTATTGGCTATTTTGTGGAAATATTAATACTTATGCAAAACAGAACATACGCAGGTATAAGATTCTATGTAAGTGCATATGCCGTAGATACTAATATTGCTAAGCAGACAAGTGTGCTTTTTATTTTTTGGGAAAGGAAAAATCATGGGAAGAAAGGGATTATTAATAAAACAATTTCTGAATAATGCATTTGTCACAACTACTATTGTGCTGATAGTGCTGTCTGTTGTTGCGTTATGGTATGATGGAACAATGATCTGCATATCAACCATCTTTGAGACTCTTTTACTAAGTGTTGTTTTAATCCTGTGCTGTTATTTGGATATTAGTAGAGTTAAGGCTGATATTGATGAAATTAATGGATTGTGTGAAAAAAGATTGTAATTTCGTCGAAGTAGCTTTTAAAGATTGGAGTGACTTTTTCAAAGAAGGTATTGATAGAGATGTATATGATAACATTTTACAATAATTTTAGTTGACAGTCAGAAAATGAGATTATACAATTAATTCGACAAATGTTAAGAGTGTGTATTGAGCACACTAGAGTGGTGTGTTCAATATATTTTCTTAATATACAATATATTAAAAGTGAGGTGACGATAATGGACGGGCATGATAGTCCTCGAATAGGGAACAATGACATAGATTATAAGCCGACAAAGCTATTGTCTGCGTTTCTTAAGAGACGTGTGCAATAGTCTGTTAAAGTCGCGTATTTTCTAATCTTAGTCATTGTTCTTCCCATAATGAAAGGAGAATAATGATGAATAAGATTCTATCAAATGTAGTTATGCATAAGGATTATAGCAAGGATATTGTTAGAGTCCTTAGAAGTAGTAAATCTGATGAATTAATCCGCAGGAAGTTATCTAAATATCACGAGAATGATATAGCAGATGCAATTAAGCTTTTGGACAAAGATACAAGAATAAGGCTTTACAAGATTCTTGGTGTAGACTGGACGGCAGAGATTTTCTCATATCTGGAAGATACACCTGAATACATTGAAGAATTTATGACAGAATTATCTGTAGATGAGGCGGCAGATGTCCTTGAAAAAATGGATGCTGATGATGCTGTAGATATTCTTGATAATGTATCAGAAGAAGAAAGACAGGCACTTATATCACATATGGAAAAGGATGCCAAAGATGATGTGTGTCTGATTTATTCATATGACGATGATGAGATTGGCAGTAAGATGACTACTAATTTCATATGCATAAACAATAAGCTTACAATAAAGGAAGCTATGAAAGAGCTTGTTGCACAGGCAGAAGAAAATGATAACGTCAATACAATATATGTGGTTGATGATAATAACATATATTATGGTGCAATAGATTTAAAAGATCTTATTGTAGCAAGAGATTACCAGAAGCTTGAGGATATAATAAGTACATCATATCCATATGTATATGCTCACGAAAAGATGAGCGAATGTATCGAAGATTTAAAGGATTACAGCGAAGATTCAATTCCAGTATTAAATAAAGACAAAGAAATAATAGGTGCTATCACATCTTCTGATATCATAGAAGCGGTAGATGAAGAGATGAGCGATGATTATGCAAAGCTTGCCGGTTTGACAGAGGAGAATGACCTTACAGAGGGGCTTTTTGCAAGTATGAAGAAAAGGCTTCCATGGCTTATTCTGTTACTGTTCCTTGGTATGGGAGTATCATCTGTAGTTGGCATATTTGAAAATGTAGTGTCACAGCTTGCGATTATTGTATGCTTCCAGTCACTCATACTTGATATGGCAGGAAATGTTGGAACACAGTCACTTGCCGTTACAATCAGAGTTCTTATGGACGAAGATATATCAGCTAAGCAGAAGCTTGAATTCGTGTTAAAAGAGATGAGAATTGGTTTTGCTAATGGCTTACTGCTTGGTTCTATGGCATTTATATTACTTGGAATATATATTACCCTTGTTAAGGGCAAGCCAGTACATTATGCATTTGCAATATCGGGTTGTGTAGGTGTATCATTACTGCTAGCAATGCTTATATCAAGCCTTATTGGCGTGCTTACACCAATGTTCTTCCATAAGATAAAGATAGACCCTGCTGTAGCTTCTGGTCCACTTATAACAACAATTAATGATCTTGTTGCAGTTGTTACATATTATGGACTGGCTGCGGTTGTGCTTATCGGTATGCTTCATATAACAGGATAAATGATATATAAATGATACCAGAATTGTGGAAGTGCGTAGCACGGAACAATTCGTAGGTATCAAAGTCGGGGGCTTTTGACCCCGACATCATTATGATGTAATTAAGAAGCGGTCAGAAAAAAGGTTAAAGGTTGTTTAAAGCTGCACAGCAGGACTTTTATTTCTGGCATAAGTATGATCAAAATGAGGAGTTTTTATGCTTAATATACAGAATTATAAGAAAGTAGAAAGTATTGAAGAGGCCTACGAGCTTAACCAGAAGAAGGCTAACAGAATTGTCGGCGGCATGATGTGGATGCGTATGGGTGATAACAGGATCAATACCGCGATTGATATGTCCGGATTGGGACTAGATAAGATTGAAGAGACAGATGAAGAATTTAAGATTGGATGTATGACATCACTAAGACAGTTGGAAAACCATAAGGGGTTTAATGAGTATACGAATGGCTGCGCTAAGGAAGCACTAAGGCATATTGTTGGTGTGCAGTTTAGAAATCTTGCGACAGTTGGCGGAAGCATATATGGAAGATATGGATTTTCTGATGTTCTTACATTATTAATAGGACTTGACTCGTATGTAGAGTTATATAAGGGTGGAATAGTTTCCATAAAGGAGTATGCAGCCCAAAGCTATGACAGGGATATTATTGTAAACATTATAGTTAAGAAAAAGCCAGTTAAGATGTTTTATGAGGCAGTAAGAATAACAGAAACAGACCTTCCGGTTCTTACCTGTGCCGGCGTAGGCTTTAGTGGTGCAGGTGAATATAATATATGCATAGGTGCAAGACCTGGAAGAGCTGTTATTGTTGAAGATAAGGAAGGTATTCTTAGGGGCGGAGTAAATGATGAGGCTATAGAGAGCTTCGCAAGGTATGTAAAAGAAAATCTTCCTACAGAGAGTAATATGCGTGGAAGTGCTGAATACAGAAGCCATCTGGCACAAGAGCTTACCAAGAGAGCATTAAGGGCAGTAAATTATTAATAATTAGTTATTGATTATTAATAGCTGATGTATTATTTATATAGAAATGTTAATGTATAGATTTGTTTATATATCGATTTATTAGTGTATGGATTGGAGAATATATGTTAGTAGATATTAAGTTAAATGGAAAGTCGGTCAAAGCAGATGTGGCCTGCGATATGACTCTTTATGATTTCGTGAGGGAGCATGGCTGTTATAGTGTAAAATGTGGCTGTGAGACTTCTAACTGCGGACTGTGTACGGTATTTCTTAACGATAAACCAGTGCTTTCATGTTCGGTTCTTGCTGTAAGAGCAGATAAATGCAGCGTTACAACGCTTGAAGGTTTACAGGAGGAGGCCGCAGAATTCGTTACATTTATAGCTGACCAGGGGGCAGAGCAGTGTGGCTTCTGTAATCCGGGCTTTGTTATGAATGCTATTGCACTCTTTAGGGAGAATCCTTATCCTGATGAAGATGAGATAAAGGAGTTTCTTTCAGGAAATCTGTGCAGATGTTCAGGGTATGAAGGCCAGTTAAGAGGAATTCTGGATTACCTCAGGGTAAAAAAGGCTAAGGAAGCCAGTGTGGAAAATAAAGAAAATATAGCAGAGGAGGTGAAGTAATGAAGTCGGTTAATAAAGCGGTAAGAAAAAAGGATGCAATGGAGCTGCTTCTTGGAAAGCCAGTATATACAGATGATATTGCACCAAAGGATTGTCTTGTTGTAAAGCTTCTGCGTTCACCATATGCCAACGCATATGTTAAGAGCATTAATACAGATATTGCAATGAAGGTACCCGGAATAGAGGCAATATATACATATAAGGATGTTGACCAGAATATGAAGCGTTTTACCTGTGCCGGTCAGACGTATCCTGAGCCAAGTCCTTATGACAGGCTTATTCTTGATAAACATGTAAGATTCATAGGTGATCCGGTTGCGATTGTTGCGGGAGTGGATGAGCGCTGTGTTGATAAGGCAATGAAGCTTATTAAGGCAGAGTATGAGGTACTTGAGCCAGTGCTTGACTTTACAAAGGCAAAGGATAATGAGATACTTGTTCATCCGGAGGATAACTGGGAAGCAATGTGTCCTGTCGGAGCTGATAATAAAAGAAATCTATGTGCACATGATGAGTGCAGTAATGGTGATATAGATAGGGTGCTTGAGAGCTGTGATATTGTAATTGACAGGACATATCATACAAAGGCATGCCAGCAGAGTATGATGGAGACCTTCAGGACATTCTGTACAATCGATACTTATGGAAGACTTCATGTTGTAAGCTCTACACAGATAGTATTTCATTGCAGAAGAATCATATCACACGCACTTGGAATATCTCCATCAAAGATACGTGTTACAAAGCCTAGAATAGGTGGTGGTTTTGGCGCAAAGCAGACCTCAGTTTCAGAAATATATCCGGCATTTGTTACATGGAAGACTAAGAAGCCAGCTATGATTATATTCTCAAGGGAAGAATCATTGTCAGCTTCATCTCCAAGACACGAGATGCAGATGCATGTAAGGCTTGGTGCAACTAAGGATGGTATCGTAAAAGGAATAGATTTATATACTCTGTCTAACACAGGAGCTTATGGGGAGCATGGACCAACGACAGTAGGTCTTTCAGGACACAAGTCAATACCGTTATATGGAAAGGCAGAGGCATTCCGTTTTGTAAGTGATGTTGTATACACGAATGTTATGTCAGCAGGAGCGTACAGAGGTTATGGTGCCACACAGGGGCTTTTTGCCGTTGAATCTGCTGTAAATGAGCTTGCTGATAAGCTGCATATGGATCCTTTTGAAATAAGATTTAAAAACATAGTTAAGGAGGGCGATGTAATGCCTGCTTACTATGGTCAGGTAAATACAAGCTGTGCGCTTGACAGATGCTTAGCAAAGGTTAAAGAGATGATTAAATGGGATGAGAAGTATCCTATGAGAAAGATATCTGATACGAAGGCACGTTTTGTCGGAATGGGTATGGCTATGCAGGGCTCTGGTATATCAGGTGTGGATGTGGGAAGTGCCACACTTAAGCTTAATGATGAGGGTGTGTATACAATGAATATCGGTGCTGCTGATATGGGAACAGGCTGTGATACAATACTTGCACAGATTGCTGCGGAGGTGCTTGAGTGCAGTACTGATGACATAAGTGTATTCGGTGCTGATACTGATATATCACCTTATGATTCAGGATCATATGCATCAAGTACAACATATGTTACCGGAAAGGCTGTTGAGAACTGTGCCTTAGAGCTAAGAAACAGAATCGAAAGTCTTGGAGCAAAGCTTATAGGCTGTGATAAGAGTGAGGTTACATTTGACGGAAGCTGTGTAAGCTGTGAGGCTGGAGAGCACAAGGGTGCATCAGTAAGTCTTTGTGATATAGCAACAGCTTCTATGTGTGGCAATGATATGGCACTTTCTGTTACTAATACACATACATCACCTATTTCACCACCACCATTTATGGTAGGTGCAGCTGAGGTTGAAGTTGACCTTGTTACAGGCGAAAGCAGGGTTGTAGAATATGATGCATGCGTTGACTGTGGAACACCGGTTAATCCTAATCTTGCAAGAGTACAGGCAGAAGGCGGAATCCTTCAGGGAATTGGTATGGCAATGTCTGAAAATATCACATATTCTGATAAGGGAAAGCTTTATGAGAACTCATTCCTGCAATATAAGATACCATCAAGGATGGATATTGGACATATTAATGTTGAGTTTGAAAGTAGCTTCGAGGATGCTGGACCATTTGGTGCTAAGTCAATAGGAGAGGTTGTAATAAATACACCACTTCCGGCTGTGACAGATGCACTAAGCCACGCAGCAGGAAAGAGGTTCTATGAGCTGCCTATAACACCGGAGCAGATTGCTATGGCGAGGGCAGAGAGTAATTAGGATTATAATACAGATAAGATAAAAGATAAGACGGCACGATTTATTTCTGGATAAAGGGAATAGTCGTGCTGCTTTTTATGTTTATAAATAAAGTAAAAGCTTGAAGAAATGGACAAAATAAGTGAAAATAGTTTTGAAGAAACGGTCATAATGAGCAAAAATAATCTTGAAGAAACGGACAAAATACGCCAAAACAACTTTGAATAAATGGGCAAAATGAGTGAAAATAATCTTGAAGAAACGGTCAAAATAAGAGATAATAATATTGAAGAAAGTTACATTATAATATGTATTATATAAAGAAATCAGGGGTGCTTTTAGCACGGTAAAGAATAATGACAATGATATAGTATAGTTCTGAAAGGGGAAGACTATGAATTTTAAAAGAAAAGTATATAGTAGATTGTTAGAATGGAAGGAAAAGTATTCGGATAAATATGCGGTGTTGTTAGAGGGGGCGAGACGAGTTGGTAAGTCTACAATCGCCCAAAGCTTTGGAGAAAATGAATATGACTCGTGTATTCTTATTGATTTTTCAAAAGCAACAGCTAATATATTGGAGTGTTTTGATGATATAGCAAATCTAAATATATTTTTTTTAAGATTGCAGGCGGAAACAGGTATAACATTATATGAGCATAAATCGCTGATTATATTTGATGAAGTCCAGCTATTCCCGAAAGCAAGACAGGCAATAAAACATCTTGTTGCAGATGGAAGATACAGTTATCTGGAAACTGGTTCACTAATATCCATAAAGAAAAATGTAAAGGATATTTTAATTCCATCGGAGGAAATGAAAATACAGGTGTATCCAATGGATTATCAGGAGTTCTGTGATGCAACGGGGGGAAACTATGAACTTCTTTGTCAGATATACAATACAGGTAAGGCTATTGGACAGCCAACTAATCGTAAACTGATGAGAGATTTAAGAATATATATGGCAGTAGGTGGTATGCCTCAGGCAGTTGAAGCTTATATAGAGGGTAAGAATTTCTCTGAAATTGATATGGTCAAAAGACAGATTATATCATTGTATGAAGAAGATTTTAAAAAGATTGATGGTTCTGGAAGAATCTCTGCGTTATATCACTCAATTCCGGCACAACTTGCAAAGGATTCAAAAAAATACAGGATTACTGCGGCAATAGGAAAGAAGAATAATTCAAAAACAGAAGAATTATTGTATGAGCTGATTGATTCAAAGACTGTCTTACCTTGTTATAATTCAACTGATCCAAGGGTAAGCCTGACAGATACAAAGGACTTTGACAGTTATAAATTGTATCTGTCGGATACTGGATTATTTATTACATTAATGTTTATAGACCGTCCAGTCACAGAAAATAATGTATATGCGAAGCTGCTTTCTGATAAGCTGCCAGCTAATCTTGGCTATTTATATGAGAATCTTATTGCACAGATGATTACAGCAGCGGGAAGGGAACTTTATTATCACACTTGGGAAAAAGACAAAAGCACACATTATTATGAGGTTGACTTTCTGATTTCTGAGGGAAGTAAAGTAAATGCCTTTGAAATTAAGTCATCAGGGGCAGGAAAGCACGAATCTATAAAACAGTTTTATAAAAAATTTTCAAAGAATGTAAGTAAGATATATTTAATATCACAAAAAGATGTTGGAAAAGAAGAAAATTTAATGCTGAAACCATTTTATTTAATGCCATTTCTCATAAAGTAGATGACTATTTTACATTATAAAATACAGGAGTAAAAATTATGCCTAATATATTAATTGTAGAAGATGATATAAATATTAATAACCTTCTTTGTGAGGTGCTTATGAAGGCTGGTTATACGTGTGAACAGGCATTTTCAGGAACAGAAGCAAAGCTGCTTCTTAATATAAAAGAAAAGGCTTATACGCTTGTACTGCTTGACTTAATGCTGCCTGGTGCAAGTGGTGAAGAGGTTTTAAAAGAGATAAGAAAACAGGGAAGGCTTCCGGTGATTGTGCTGACGGCAAAGGATAGTATAGATGATAAAATCGGAGTGCTGACAGACGGAGCAGATGATTATATAACAAAGCCCTTTGAGATTAGAGAGGTATTGGCACGTATTCAGGTGCAGCTTCGTCATATAGAGGCAGAAACAAAAAGTGAAGCAGAAGCAGAAACAGAAGCAGAAACGGAAGTGATAATAAAGGATGGTATACAGGAAGGACAAGGCAGCGGAAGGCTTGAGTTCAGAGATATGGTGCTTACACGCTCTACCTTTGAGGTAAGTATCGGTGGCAGGGTGCTTCCTAAGATTACAAAACAGGAATTTGCAATACTGGAATTGCTGCTTAAAAACCCGAAGCAGGTGTTTAGCAAGGAGGATATATTTGAATATGCGTGGGATGAGCCATATATGGGTGAAACAAAGACACTGGATGTGCATATAAGCAATATTAGAAAGAAAATAAAGACCGTTACACCTGATGAATATATAGAAACAATATGGGGGATTGGATATCGCCTGCATGAATAATTTACTCTTTTTTTACTATTTATTTGCGATTGATTAGGATTTATTTTTTATGATAAGAGCAGTTAAGAAAAGGAGGAAAAAGCTTTGAGTGAGTTATTATTGCAGACAAGGAATCTGACTAAGCAGTATGGCAGACACAGGGCGGTTGATGATGTAAATATGCACATTAAAAAGGGTGCGATATATGGCTTTATTGGAAGAAACGGAGCCGGTAAAACAACCTGTCTTAAGATGATTAGCGGACTGTCAACACCGTCTTATGGCGAAATAGAAATGTTTGGGTATAAGAGAAAGGACTTACAAAAGGTACGTTCAAGAGTAGGGTGTCTTATAGAAGCTCCCGGACTTTATGGCAATATGTCGGCATATGACAATCTGAACATTAAATGTAAGCTTACAGGGATTAAGAAAAAAGGATATATAGAAGAGCTGTTAAAAACAGTGGGCCTTGATACTGTTGGAGAAAAGAAAACAAAGCATTATTCGCTTGGAATGAAGCAGCGCTTAGGAATTGCTCTTGCACTTGTAGGTGAGCCTGACCTGCTTATTCTTGATGAGCCGATTAACGGACTTGATCCGCAGGGAATAGTGGAGGTGCGTGAAACCATCCAGAAGCTTGCTAAGGAGCGAGGTATGACAATATGTATTTCAAGTCATATCCTGGAGGAATTATCAAAGATTGCTACAGATTATGGCATTATTCATAATGGATGCCTTGTGCAGGAGCTTACAAGAGAAGAGCTTATGAAAAAATGCAGTGAGCGCATAGAGCTTACACTTGATAATCCTAAACAGGCTATTCCTGTGCTTGATGATATGGGCTTTAGCAGCTATCAGGTTATAGATAAAGAACATATTCATATATTTGAAAGACTGGGAGAAAGTGCCAGGCTGAACATGGAGCTTGCAAAGGCGGGAATTCCAGTTAAAGGAATATCTATTACAAGTGAAGAACTTGAGAATTATTTCTTAAGGCTTACAGGGGGTGACAATCGTGCTTAATATGATAAAGATGGATGTATACAGAATGTTTCGTACAAAGAGTATGTATGTAATATGGATTATATTGCTGGCATCGGCACTGCTTACCTCATTTCTTTCAAAAATAGATTATGATGCAGTTAATAAGGAATGGGAGCAACAACAGGCAGATGACAGCAACAAGGAACAGCTTTCGCAGCAGAATACAGATAATGTCAATATTGGTATGAGTGTGGAATTACCTACGGAGCCAGGGAAGAAGGTTACGGTAATGGATGTTTTCTTTTCTAATGCACAGGGGAAATTTTATGCACTTTTTCTTGTAATATTTGCGGTTATGTTTGCAACAGCAGATATTAAGAGCGGTTATATTAAGAATATTGGTGGACAGGTGTCACAAAGGGGTATGCTTATTGTTTCAAGGGCAGTTGCGCTTGCCTTATTTACAGCAATTACCTTTGCAGGGACATTTGTATTCCAGGCAGCAGCGAATATGCTTGCGTTTAAATGTGTGGTGTGGGGTAACTGGAAGGAGATTATACCTTATTTCTTAACGGAACTTACGCTTCATTACGCATTTGTGTTAATATGTATGGCAATAGCAGTTATAATTAAGAACAATGTCATAAGCATGACCTTGTCGGTATGTCTTACCATGAATATAATGAGTATTGTGTATGCCTTTATAGATTATGTAGTTAACAGAAGGGGATTTCATAACTTCAGCATCTATAAGTATACAGTAACTGGAAGGATGGCAATGCTTCCTATGAATGCAGGCAGGGAGGATGTTGTTAGTTCAATGTGTGTGGCAGCCACATTTATTATTATAATGCTGTCATTAAGCAGTTATATTTTTCAGAAAAGGGATATTTAGAGAATGAGGATTATTATTGGAATATTAGCAGTAATAATTATTATACAGGCATTTATTATGTGGAAATACCAGCGGCAGATTAAGGACATCTGCCGCCAGTTGTCGTTTCTTATGGAACACGATAGTAACAAGCTGATTCAACGTGAAATAGATATGGGGGGAATAGGTGAGCTTTCAGATAAATTGAATGAGCTTCTTGACCTGCGTAAAAAAGAAAGAAATGAGTACAGAAAAAAAGAAGAGCTGATTGCAGATACATATACTAATCTTTCACACGATATAAGGACACCGCTTACATCGCTGGATGGGTATTTCCAGCTTATAGAGGAATGTGACAATATAGATGACCAGAGGAGATATCTTGATATAATCAGAGAAAGGCTTAACAGCCTTAATGAAATGCTGGAGGAGCTTTTTACATTCACTAAGCTGAAAAATGATTCATATAAGCTGGAGCTTACGGATTGTTGTATGAACAGAATATTAAAAGAAGCTGTATTTTCTTATTATGATGAATGGAAGAAGCAGGGCATCTGCCCGGATATTAGTATTACTGAGGAAATGCTGTATATATCAGGTAATAAGCAGGGCTTAAGGAGAGTTATACAGAATGTCATAAAAAATGGTCTTGATCATGGGGAAAAGAATATAAGTATCAAGCTTACCCGTGAGGACAATCACGCCTTGCTTAAAATTAGTAATTATACGGAACATCCTGAAAATATTGACTTAAGCCATGTGTTCGAGCGTTTTTATAAAGCAGATGTGGCAAGAGGCAGAGCCTCAACCGGACTGGGTTTATCTATTGCAAAAGAGCTTGTGGAGCGTATGAATGGAGATATAAGTGCAAGAATACAGGGAAATGATTTTATTATTGAGATAAAAGTTCCGCTTGTGGTATAACGAACACAATAGTGCTCATCTTAAAAGTTCCTTACGGAACTTTGTATGTGCGCTGAAAAGCTGCACAAATATTGTGGTATAATATGTATGAAAAAATAATAAAAATATTATACTACGCATTGATAAAAAAATAACAAAGTGATATAAATGTAAAAGAAACAGGGGCTGTTACGGAGAAATTATATATAGAATATGCTGATTCGTTTAATGAATGGGGAATACTACAAGTTCAATAATAAAGGGAGACATGCGCATGAAAAATATAAAAGAAATAGGGGATTTTTTTATAAATCTGAATGAATATGTATATGCAACAGATATAGAAACCAATGAGATTGTATATATGAATCATAAAGCATTGGAAGCGTATGGCTTGGAATCAATAGAGGATATAAAAGGCCTGAAGTGCTATGAGGTATTACAAAAAGCTTCTGTTAAATGTGGAATGTGCAACAACAGCAGGCTTCTGCCTGGAGCCTTTGATGAATGGCGTTATTATAATCCTGTATTAGATAAGTATATGATAATAAAGGATACACTGATAGAGGGCGAAGGGAACAGAAAGTACAGGCTGGAAATAGGCATAGATATAAGTGAAGAGCTTGCACAGGATAAGCTTATCCAAAAGTATAGAGAAACTGAGGCTCTTGTCAATGAGGGCTTAAGAGTGGCACTTGCAGCAGATACACCTGATGAAACGATAAGCACACTTCTTGGGTATATAGGTAAAGCACTTAGTGGAGAAAGAACCTATATATTTGAAAAGAATATATATGGAAGAGATGATAATACATATGAGTGGACGGCAGAGGGAATAAGTCCGAAGAAGGATAATCTTCAGAATCTGCCGCCAGAGGTATGTGCTAACTGGTATAAGTGTTTTGAAAAAGGCGGAAACATCGTAATTCAGGATATTGAAGAAATAAAGGATAGTGATCCCCTGCAATATGATAATTTAAAAAGACAAGGTGTTCATTCAATAATTGCAATTCCTATATATAACGAAGGAAATGTTGTTGCATTTATGGGAATAGGCAATCCGCCACTGCTTACACTTAAATATGCCTTAAGTATACTTGAGATTATGGGAGCTTTTATTATATCGTGTATAAAGCGCAGGAATACGATAAGAAAGCTTGAGAATATGAGCTATAAGGATGCCCTGACTAATATAGGAAACCGCTTTGCAATGAGTGCATGTGTAGATAATATAGATAAAAAACAAAGTATAGGCGTTGTATATTGTGATGTTACAGGACTTAAGTATGTGAATGATACGATGGGACACGAGGCTGGTGACAGACTTATTCTAAATGCATGTGCATGTCTTACGGATGTGTTTGGAGAAGATAGGGTGTTCCGTATAGGTGGTGATGAATTCCTTGTAATCTGTACACAGATAGACGAGAATACATTAATAAAGCATATAACAGAGTTAAAAGAACTAATGAAAGAGCGTTCTGTGAATATGGCAGCCGGTGTTATCTGGAGGGAGAACGTAATAACAGGCTTTGATGAAATGCTACGTGAGTCTGAGGAGCTGATGTATGCTGATAAAGCACAATATTATAAAGAAAAAGGTGTTGAACGCAGAAAAGGACGGGCATAGCAGGGCTAAAGCAATACATATAACACAATAACAGGAAATTTTGTGATAAATTATAATAAATAATACAGCTTAATTATTGACATTTTAAGATCAATTATATACAATCACATTATCTGCGATGACGAAGACAGTAGATTATGAAAGAAAGCGATAGCGAGCCGGGATGGTGGAAGCCGGTGTGAGTAGAGCATAGTTGAATATCACTTCCAAGCATCCTTGCAGAACTTTGTAGTATGATATTATTGGTAACATTAAGGATAGTATTATATTACGAAAAGTAAGTAAGGACGGTAATCCTACCGTTACAAGGGACGCATATGATGGTATGTCGTAATTGATATAGGTTAAGTTGATTCAGCCCCTGTCGTATTACGGCAGGGGCTTTTTTGCATATGTAACGACATTTGTTACAGCACCAATAAAGCAAGCTGACATCGTTACGATTAAGTAAATGATTTGAAAGGAGTAACACAATGGTATACGAGAAAGTTTCATCAGATATGAATTTCGTAGACAGAGAAAAACAGGTCGAAAAGTTCTGGAAGGATAATGATATATTCCAGAAGAGTATTGATAACCGCAAGAAGGGGGAGACATATACATTTTATGATGGACCTCCTACAGCTAATGGTAAGCCACATATCGGACATGTTCTTACAAGAGTTATAAAGGATATGATTCCAAGATATAGAACAATGAAGGGTTATATGGTTCCACGTAAGGCCGGATGGGATACACACGGACTTCCAGTTGAGCTTGAGCTTGAGAAGGAATTAGGTCTTGACGGCAAGGAACAGATTGAAGAGTATGGTCTTGAGCCATTCATTAAGAAATGTAAGGAAAGCGTATGGAAATACAAGGGTATGTGGGAGGATTTCTCATCTACAGTTGGTTTCTGGGCTGATATGGATAACCCATATATCACATATGATGATAACTTCATCGAGTCTGAATGGTGGGCTTTAAAGCAGATATGGGATAAGGGTCTTTTATACAAGGGCTTTAAGATTGTTCCTTACTGCCCACGTTGTGGAACACCACTTTCATCACACGAAGTAGCACAGGGCTATAAGGCTGTTAAAGAGCGTTCAGCAGTAGTACGTTTTAAGTGTGTAGGCGAAGATGCATATTTCCTTGCATGGACAACAACACCTTGGACACTTCCATCTAACGTGGCACTCTGCGTGAACCCAGAAGAAACATACGTTAAAGTTAAGGCAGCAGACGGCTATACTTACTATATGGCAGAAGCACTTCTTGATAAGGTACTTGGTGGACTTGCAGTTAAGGCAGGTCAGACAGTAGGCGGAAATGTTATCGAAGAAGGTAAGGAAGCTGGAAGCGGCGCTGGCGTTGACTACGAAGTATTAGAAACTTACAAGGGTAAAGACCTTGAATATAAAGAATATGAGCCATTATATCAGTGTGCGGCAGATGTTGCAGCTAAGCAGCACAAGAAGGGACATTTTGTTACATGTGATGACTATGTAACTATGTCAGATGGTACTGGTATCGTTCATATTGCACCAGCATTTGGTGAAGATGATGCCAAGGTTGGACGTAAGTATGACCTTCCATTCGTACAGTTCGTTGACGGAAAGGGTGAACTTACAAAGGAAACACCATATGCAGGACTTTTCGTTAAGAAAGCAGACCCAGAAGTACTTAAAGACCTTGATAAAGAGGGCAAGTTATTTGATGCTCCTAAGTTCGAGCACGATTACCCATACTGCTGGAGATGTGATACACCACTTATCTACTACGCAAGAGAGTCTTGGTTTATCAAGATGAGTGATCCAGAAGTTAAGGCTAACTTAATAGCTAACAACAAGACAATCAACTGGATTCCGGAAACTATTGGAACTGGACGTTTTGGTGCATGGCTTGAAAATGTTCAGGACTGGGGAATTTCACGTAACAGATACTGGGGTACTCCTCTTAATATCTGGGTATGTGATGATTGTGGAGAAATGTTATCTATCGGAAGCAAGGCAGAATTAAAGGAACATTCTGATAACTGTCCAGATGATATCGAGCTTCACAGACCATATATTGATGCTGTTACTTGTACTTGTCCTAAATGTAAGGGCAAGATGAAGAGAGTTCCAGAAGTTATCGACTGCTGGTTCGACTCAGGTTCAATGCCATTTGCACAGCACCACTATCCATTTGAGAATAAGGAAGTGTTTGAACAACAGTTCCCTGCTAAGTTCATTTCAGAAGCCGTTGACCAGACAAGAGGATGGTTCTACTCACTTCTTGCAATATCAACACTTCTTTTCAATAAAGCACCTTATGAAAATGTTATCGTACTTGGTCACGTTCAGGATGCAGATGGACAGAAGATGAGTAAGTCAAAGGGTAACGCTGTAGATCCATTTGACGCATTACAAAAGCACGGTGCAGATGCTATCCGCTGGTATTTCTACGAGAATTCAGCACCTTGGCTTCCTAACAGATTCCATGACAAGGCTGTTACAGAAGGTCAGAGAAAGTTTATGGGAACTATCTGGAACACATATGCATTCTTTGTACTTTATGCTAACATAGATGATTTTGATGCTACTAAGTACACACTTGAGTATGATAAGCTTCCTGTTATGGATAAATGGATTCTTTCAAAGCTTAATACTCTTGTTAAGACTGTTGATAATAATCTTGCCAACTACAAGATTACAGAGACAGCAAGAGCACTTGAGGAATTTGTAGATGAGCTTTCTAACTGGTATGTAAGAAGATGCCGTGAAAGATTCTGGGCAAAGGGTATGGAGCAGGATAAGATTAATGCTTATATGACTCTTTACACAACACTTGTAACACTTTGCAAGACAGCAGCACCTATGATTCCTTTTATGACAGAAAGCATTTACAGAAACCTTGTATGCAGTATAGACAAGACAGCTCCTATCAGTATCCACCTCTGCGACTTCCCAGAAGTCAAGGAAGAATGGATTGACAAGGAACTTGAAGATAACATGGAAGATGTATTAAATGCTGTTGTTATCGGAAGAGCATGCCGTAACTCAACTAATATCAAGAACAGACAGCCAATCGGCAAGCTGTACATCAAGGCTGACTGGAAGTTAAACGAATACTTTACAGCTATCATAGCAGATGAGCTTAATGTTAAGGAAGTTGAGTATACAGATGATGTAAGAGCATTTACTTCGTACTCATTCAAGCCACAGTTAAAGACACTTGGACCAAAGTATGGCAAGCATCTTAATGCTATAAGAACTGCGCTTTCAACACTTGATGGCAATGCAACTATGGATGAGCTTAATACTAAGGGTTCATTTACAATCAATGCTGATGGTGAAGATATCGTTCTTGAGAAGGATGATGTTCTTATAGAGATGACTCAGAAGGAAGGTTTTGTAGCAAGTTCTGACAAGGGTATTACAGTTGTTATGGATACTAACCTTACACCAGAGCTTATCGAGGAAGGCTTCGTAAGAGAAATCGTAAGCAAGATTCAGACTATGCGTAAGGATGCTGGATTTGAGGTTATGGACAAGATTACTGTATATGTAGATGGTAATGACAAGTTAGCAGACCTTATGAAGAAGAATGAAGAACAGATCAAGAGCGTTGTTCTTGCAAATACTATAGAAACAGGTAAGACAGCAGGCTTCACTAAGGATTGGGATATCAATGGTGAGAAGGTTGTACTTGCAGTTGAGAAGAACTAATATAGAACTTTAATATATCAGGAGAAAATTACAGTTGTGCGAATTTTCTCCTGATTTTTTAATATTTACAGTTTTTGGGTTGACGTATAAATATTTGTGAAAATATATATTGACAAATAAGGTTTAGTGACTTAGACTAAGGCTATAAATATCAGATAAGAGAGGTGCAGATTAATATGCAGCCAGTAATATATGAAAGTGAGTATAACTTCTGTAAGATATTGTGGGAGAATGAACCGGTTAAGAGCACAGAGCTGGTGAGATTATGCAGGGAAAAGCTTGACTGGAAGAAGTCAACCACATATACAGTTATAAAAAGACTGAGTGACCGCGGAATAATAAAGTCCGAGAATGCAATAGTCACATCTATAATTAAGAAAGAAGATGCACAGTCAATAGAGAGCGTGAATATCATAGATTCAAGATTTGACGGTTCGCTGCCGGAATTTGTGGCGGCTTTTGTTCGTGCAAGGGGGATAACGGACGAGGAAAGACAGGAGATAGTAAGGCAATTTGGGTTAGATAAATAACACAATGGGGATTGTGTAAAGTGGAAGGCTTAGGGCAATCCGTATACATCAGTGAGTGGGGGTATACATATGATGGGGTTAAAGTTATATACAGACATTTTGGAGAATAATATCAGAGTAATGGCAGCTATATTAATATGCCTGCTGATATGCGGATTAATGCGTATAAAGTCAGCGAAGCTTAAGCTGCTGTTAATGTCTTTAGTGTGGGTCAGAATTCTGATACCACTGTCAATCAGGTTCAATATAAAAAGAGTATCAACAGACATATTGTCAGAAGTGAGTTACACAGACAGTGTGACGGGAATAACAATAAATATGTATGAAATATTAGCGGTCATATGGCTGCTTGGAATTGTTGTGATATTTCTACATAATATGTTAGCTGATATGAAATTCAGGAACGGATTATCTACAAGTATTCCACAGGAGATACTAGCTGGCGGTAAAAGAGTGAAAGTATACAGAAGTGATTATATATCTTCTGGATTGGTATATGGTGTTGTCAGACCTAAGGTTTATATATCATATGCAGTCAATGATGAAGACGTACCATATCTTTATGAGCACGAGTATACGCACATACGCCACAGACATCATATTATCAAGATAATAACAGGCATAGCAGCGGTTATATATTGGTACAATCCGCTGGTATGGATGTTTTATAAGTATTATGCAGAATATATAGAGTTAAGCTGTGATTATGACTGCTGTAACAGACATAGGGACGATGAGGACTGGAGTAAGAAATATGCCAATATATTGTTAAATAGTGCTTATAAAGGCAATGTGACAAAAGTAAGGGTGCTGGGATTTAATAATGATTACAGAATTACGATTAATAGAATAGGTAATATAATGAAGCCTCAAAGTGCCAGTACCAGCAAGGTGGCAGTATCATTACTGATATTGACGGTTGTTATGGCTGCATTATTCATAAAGCCTACGGTGCAGTATGTAGAAGCCGGTAATGATGAGGTTAACCAAAGTATAGGTGATAGTGGGGAAATAGGACAGGAAGAAGAGAGTGAACAGGTAGAATTAATAGAAGAAGAGAAATTAAAGCCGGGTCAGAGAAGAATAAGCAACAAGACACCAGGAACAGGAGGACAATTTGTTCAGTCATATCAAGAGGTGTTAGATGAGAATGGAGATTTCGTTAAATGTATAATAAACCATAGTGAAGATGGTATTGATAATACAGATAAATAGATTAGTGAGGGATGGAATATAATTGTTATGAAAAATATAAAGAGAAAATCAATTATAGCTATTTTATTAGTGATATTAATAAGCATAGTATCGGTCGATAAAGTAAAAGCTGAGAATATTTTGTGTACAAGTTCATATTTAGAAGATGATATGCAGATGATGAGGGAGTATTCAGATAAAACAGTTATGTATTTAACACTTATGGATATAGATAATATTGAATTAGTAGCAGATGTTTCAGTTACTATTGAATATGAATACGCTGATGGATATTGGGTACAGATAGATTGGATATATTTAGATGTGGAATGCTATGATGGTTACTCAGCTTCCATAGATGATGTGGAGATATACCACGAATATGGAGTAAGGTATTGCACAATAATTAATCCTGCTGGGGTAAAAATCAAATATGCGATAAAAGCGTATGCAGATTGTTATGGTGAAACAAGTGTAGACTATGAAATAATAGATAGATATTATGATTAATAACATAATGGGAATGAACATTGTGGTAGCTAATATGTAATAAATAAAAGTAAAATTAATTGACAGAATAGGTCTAATGAGTTAGACTAACAGTATAAATACTTTGTGCATTAATTATAAAGAACCAAGAGCTCAGTTCTTAATATTTAGTATTAGTGCAACAAAGAGTTAAATTTAATTAAGAAAGGAGGAGGTATAGATAATATTTAGTTAGTAACCGAGTAACTAAAGATATTTGCCGAAAGGAGAAAATATTATGAATTTTATGAGAATAAAGAAAATAGGTAAAATGGCAACAGCGGCTATCATAGCATTTATTGCTGTTGTAGTATTTATTAATCCACAGAAAGCACAGGCATCACAGGGAGGTGCAGTAACGGTAACAGCTACTTCCAATTATGTACTTGACAATTCACATAGTGTGGATATTTCTATAACGGCTGATGTTGAATATGCATATGATGAGGGTTCTTATGGCTGGGTTATAAATATAACTCCACGAGGATGGAGTGATTATGGTGATGTTATTATAGGTAATATGGATTACGTAGATGAATATGGATATACAACATCAATGGCAACATATGTATTCCATTATACAGGTTATTTAGGAGATAGTGATTATGAGGGATATGTATATTTCAATTTTAGTGTTGATGAATGGGGGAATATTGATTACTGGTTAGAATAATAAAATATCTAAAATGTTGATTATGGAAAGGGGCGTATCGGCTATGAAAAAGATATTATTAATTATGATGACAGTTACAACAGCATTAGTTATGACAGCGTGTTCTGGAAAGACGAACAGTCAGACATCATCTGAGGATTATAAGTATTCCTCATATGTATATGATGACAATGCACCACAGTATTATATGTCGGATAATGCAGCGGCATCAGAGACAGGATATTATTATATAGCCGGTGCGCCTGTTAATAATAATAGAAATTCGTATATATATTATTATGATATGATTAAAGATATGACGATACCATTATGTTCTAAGGTTGATTGCGACCATAGAACAGATGAATGTGAGGCATATATATCACAGAATATCTGTGTAGGAAGCAAGATATGGTATCATAATGAAAGATTATATATGATTGAGAAAACTGAGGAAAAAGATATACTTGTTTCTTATGATAAGACGATGAGAGATAAGAAGGAAGAGAAGACCTTATCAATAAATGGATTGTCCGTTAATAAAAATAGTAAGAACGCCTGTATAACTAATGGTAAGCTGTATTATGAATTATCAGGAGATAATTCATTGTTTATATGTGCAGTTTCCTTGAATTCAGATGAACAGGCATATGTTGTTAAAGAGTATGTGAGTGAATATAATTATTATGAAAGAGTATCGTTATATCCAATAGAGGATAAGATATATGTGAATTGGTTAAGTGGAGTATCTGCCGATAAAAGCTTATATTATATAGAACAGATAGATATCTCTACAGACAAGGTGAGTAGACTGTGTGATATGAATGAAAAGTACCCTGAAATATCATCAACGATTATAAATTGGAATAGTGAAACGTATTTTGATAAGGATGGCAACTTATATTTTACTTGTGTTGATAAAGATAATTATATGGTTAAAAAGCTTAATATAAGTACAGGAGATATCAAAGATTTGTATGTACAGGAATTACAGCACGAAAAAGACTATGGTTATGTACATTTAAAGAATTATGATGGAAACTATATCTATATATATAAGGGTGTTAATCTGATGGCTTTGAGTGGAAAGCCTCTTGATGAGCAATTTAAAAAATATGATAATTATATTTATATATTAGATACTGAT
>OHDP01000639.1_pt1 | contig 21194 bp, 18 predicted proteins | sample 1567011 | NCBI WGS metagenome assembly OHDP01 (sample SAMEA3879532, study PRJEB24766) | human gut metagenome | biome: human-associated habitat; feature: feces | place: USA | collected 1985/1987
CTCCCTCGTGGCTCCCTCTTTCCTTACTCACACCCCCACCCCGTCGGGGTGTTGGTTGAACTAGTAAAACTACCCGAACATTGTATATCCTTTCGATGCAGGGACGCTTAACGCTACATGTCCGCAGGTTAGTACATATATCTAAGGTTAGTGGCGTTTTTTTGAAAGGTCAATGTTAGTGCAGTTGCACCGATATACTCACGAATTTATTAACCGCCTCAAAGCACAAAAATTGTTGCGTTTAAGTTCGTTATAAAACAAGCCTTTCCGCTATAATATTAAAAAGCAATAGAATTTTATTATTCCTCGCATCTTTCCGCCATATACATTCCAAGCTCGGCGAACACGGACGGTATATCATAGACTGTCCTGCCGTCCTGTTCGCACATTGTGCATTCGCCGGGAGTTGTGGGAGAAATCATATCCGATGCGGTGACGAGGTTATTCTCCTTGCGTATGCCGGCATTTTCGAAAAATCCGTCATAAAGGGTGCTTTGCTCATCGTTACGGTACAGATTGACGATATTGTACTTGCATATCATCATTTCATCGTTTGTTATATGCGAGCCGACGCCGAACTGTGATATTCCGTCATCGAGAAGTATTTTTCCGACAATATCCAGCACATCTCTTATCATAGCGGAGGTGCAATCGTCAAGATAATAAATATCCTTGTGGAAAGCGATGATATTCCCGTTTTCGTCCTTAGGCTCGGCGGTTTGGGGAGTGGGAAGCTCCAGAATAAAGAACAGCCTCTCGTTTTCGTGCAGTTTTATGAAATCCTCAAGCAACGGCAGAGTTTTTTGTGCCGATACGTTTGCGGTGATGAATTTTCCGTCCGTTTTATATCCTTCGCTGAGCTTATCGGCAAAGGAAATCGAAAAGCCTTTTCTCATAGTAAGCATAATTTATACCTCTTATTTTCTTCCTGCCAAATACATTAAAACCGTCATTGCAAGCCCGAACGCAAGTCCGGATGCTCCGAACGCACAGAGCCACCTACTGTCAACTATCGCTTGTAACGCCTCAACGGCACTGCTCCCGACAAACATTTCAAACAGGAACAAAACAATCATCATACCGAGCGCCAAGAAAACGCCGAATAACAGACCCATCAGCATTCCGACAGGAAGGAACGACAAAAGATTCTTATCAACGTCAGCCGCTTTACATTCCTTTCGTGTAAGCTTTTTCAATTCTGCTCTCTTTACGGCTATTACGGCAGCTTGTGAAATATCCTCGTTTCCTGCACAGCACGAAAAAGTGTTTGAAATATGATAACCGCCATTGCGGAACATACTCGAATAAATATCGGCGGCGTCACTGTCAAAGCCGTCTTTCATTATAATAGTTCCGCTCCGGAATATAATTACCGTCTCTCCGTCGGCACACATTTCATCGCAGTGTACCATATAAAGGACATTCTTCTCGCAACCGACCAAATACGCCTTATCATAACTCTGAGTCAGATGTACACCTTTAAGCTCACCTGTTTTTCTGAAATCGGGATAAACGCCCTCATAGCCGGCTTTATAAAGTGTATCGGTGATATTTTTTCTTATCCGAATGTTTTCGGGTTCAAGTCCGATTATTTCCGATATAGTGGGATAATCCTTGCAAAGCCCCAAAAAAATCATATACAGTTCACGCCAGAGCGGTTCATATTTCACATCATCAAGCCCACTGAAACGTTTATTTGAAATTCCTGTTTTAGCACGTCTGACATTCTTTAAGACGATTGCGGTAAACTCATTCAAGCCGTACTTTTCGGCATAAGCTGTAAGAACCGGTAATTCAGGTTTCGCTTTAGAGCTGTCTGTAATTTCCATAAATTCAAGCACAAGCGGTAGGTAATTACGCTCAGCTTCGCTGATAAAAGTTTCATCAAAGCTGTATCTGTCATATATATTAGCCGCCATACAAACTACTATATCCCATACGCCATCGGTGTTATATGTTTTCCTGCACGGCATCATTTCCGCATTCGCCCGATCAAACTTCAGTTCAAAATCTTCATCACCTCGTTCTTCGCTCCATACTGAGAAATGAATCACATTTTCATTTTCATCAATGCACATCTCATAGACAAGCACATAGCTGTCTTCAGGCATTGTATATTCGGTTTTAACTTTGTCAAGGCAAACCTTTAAAATGAAACCTTCCATATCAAAGAGAACAACCGCATTGTTTTCTTCCGTTCCGGTCAGATATATATTGCAATAGAATAACGAATCGTCATTGAATTTGCTGAATATTTTTTGTGTGAGCTTATCAATATTATTCATAACTGCCTCCTGTATTATTTTGTACTTACATTTTACCATAACTGCGCCGACAGTGCAACCACAAACGCAAAAACACCGCAGTGGAAACACTGCGGTGAATGTTAATGCGGGAAGCTCCTGAATAAAGAACAGCCTCTTGTTTTTGCCATATTAACCTGCTTACTTCTTCTTTATAACCGTTCCCTGTCTTGTTTCCTCGACGGTGTAGCCCATTGCGGTTATCTTATCTCTAAGCTCATCGGCAAGTGCGAAGTTCTTATCCTTTCTTGCCTGCTTTCTCTGCTCGGCAAGCTCAAGAATTTCGGCAGGAAGCTCATCATTTGTATCGGCAGGTTTTTCGTTTACCGCCTTTGCCTTTTCGATAAGCGACAGCGAAAGCACCTTGTCAAAGTCGGCGATAAGCGCCAGCTTTGTTGCGGGTGTTGCGTCAGCCTTTAATACGTCATACAGCGCAGTGATTGCAAGCGATGTGTTTATATCGTTGTCCATAGCGGCGGTGAAGCCCTCACGGAGCTTATCGTAAGCCGCCTTGTCAACCTCGCCCTGCTCCGCCTTTAAAAGCTGTGCTATCTTAGCGACCAGCTTTTCGTATGCGCCCTTTGCATTATCAAGATTCTCGTAAGTGAATACGAGCGACTTTCTGTAGTGTGACAGCAGGCAGAAGAAACGGTATATCACGGGGTCGTAGCCCTTGCTCTCAAGCAGGGATACCGTAAGGAATTCGCCCTTCGACTTGCTCATCTTGCCGCTGTTTGTATTAAGGTGGTGAACGTGGAACCAGTAGTTGCACCACTTATGACCGAGGTAAGCCTCACTCTGCGCTATCTCGTTTGTGTGGTGGGGGAATGCGTTGTCGATGCCGCCGCAGTGAATGTCAAGATATTCACCGAGATGCTTCATACTTATGCAGCTGCACTCGATATGCCAGCCGGGGTAGCCTACCCCCCACGGGCTGTCCCACTTGAGTTCCTGATCGTCAAACTTTGACTTTGTGAACCACAGAACGAAGTCAGCCTTGTTTCTCTTGTTACCGTCCTCCTCAACGCCTTCACGGACACCAACCGCAAGGTCTTCCTCCTTGAAATCGTTGAAAACATAATACTTTTCGAGTTTGGAGGTATCAAAATAGATATTTCCGCCTGCTTCGTAAGCGTAGCCCTTTTCGATAAGAGAAGAAATCACCTTGATGAAATCTGCGATACAGTGCGTTGCAGGCTCTACAACGTCGGGACGCTTGATGTTCAGCTTCGTGCAGTCCTCAAAGAAAGCGTCTGTGTAATACTTTGCTATCTCCATAACTGTCTTATGCTCACGCTTTGCACCCTTCAGCATCTTGTCATCGCCTGTGTCGCCGTCGCTTGTCAGATGTCCTACATCGGTAATGTTCATTACACGCTTTACATCGTAGCCGACATAGCGCAGGTACTTTTCAAGCACATCCTCCATAATGTAGCTGCGCAGATTTCCTATGTGTGCAAAGTGGTACACGGTAGGTCCGCAGGTGTACATATTTACCTTACCCTCGACATTCGGCACGAATTCTTCCTTTTTGTGTGACAGTGAATTATATAACTGCATTTTCTTATCCTCGCTTTTATTTAATATTGTTTTCTTTAAGTTCTTCTCTTAGCAGGTCTATCTCGCTCTGCATTGTTTCAAGCCTGCTCTGCAAGGCACATATCTGCTGTGCCACAGGGTCGGGAATGTGTATCTGGTCAAGGTCGCAGGCATTTACCCTCTGACCGTCACGGCGGACTATCCTTGCGGGAACACCGACCGCAGTTGAGTTAGGTGGTACTTCGGACAGCACAACGGCATTTGCGGCTATCTTTGCGTTATCGCCCACCTTGAAAGGACCGAGAACCCTCGCTCCTGAGCCAACCATTACATTGTTGCCGAGCGTGGGGTGACGTTTACCGGTATCTTTACCCGTACCGCCGAGCGTTACGTTCTGATAAAGCGTGCAGTAGTCGCCTATCTCGGTAGTTTCGCCTATTACAACGCCGCTTCCGTGGTCGATGAACAAGCCCTTTCCTATCGTTGCGCCGGGGTGTATCTCTATACCCGTTTTTCGCAAAGCACGCTGTGATATCCACCTTGCAATGAAATAATGCTTTTTAAGGTACCATTTATGCGCCCTGCGGTATGCCCTTACAGCCTTGAAGCTGGGATACAGGAAAAACACCTCAAGATCGCTCTTTACGGCAGGATCTCGTTCTCTGACCGATTTTATATCCGCTTTAATTTTATCGAACATATGTTTCCTACCCTTCTCCGAAAATAAAAACGCCCTCGTCTGCATAACAGACGAAGGCGATATTTCTATCACGGTTCCACTTCGCTTCGGAGCTTACACTCCCTTTATGTCTTTAACGCAGACTACACGGGCAGAGATACTGATAAGTCTGAACGTTCCCTCTGCCGACCCGGATAAATAATCCGTACAGCCGCACTTCACCGTAAATCAGTCTGCCGTCTTTCACCTTACACGGCTCTCTGTAAGACTTCATTTTCCGGTTACTCTTGCCATACACGGTCTTTGCACTTATGCTTCATTATATGTTTAGTGTATCATAAATGCAACGCTGTGTCAAGCAAAAAATCAAATATGCGGTTACTCCGAAATATTCTTTGCAACAGGCAGTCTTACGCAGACAAGCGTTCCCTTGCCAAGCTCGCTGTCAAGCGTCACCGTGCCGCCGTAGCAGTTGACGATATGCTTTACTATGGAAAGACCAAGACCGGTACTGCCCTCTTTGGTGCTTCTGCCCTTATCCACTCTGTAGAAACGCTCAAATACACGGTTAAGCGACTCCTTAGGGATGCCTATGCCGTTATCCCTTACATAGATACAGCCTGTCTCACCCACATCGTGAAGCGTTATCTCTACTCTGCCGCCGTCCTTGTTGTACTTTATAGCGTTGCTGACTATGTTTTCGACAAGCTCGTATATGTGCTTGTATGCGGCACGGACGGTAAAGCTGTCGCCTGACAGTTCTATCGTGACATTTCTGGCAGAAGCCGCAGGCTCCAGACATTCCTTTACCGCTGTGCATATCTCGGACAGCTTACAGTCGGTCACTTCCTCGGCTGTCGTCTTGTTTTCAAGCGAGGATATTTCAAGAATGTCGCTGATGATTGTTGACATTCTCTTGGCTTCGGTAAGAATTTTTCCGATGTAATAATCCTTCTTATCCTTAGGCACAAGTCCGTTTTCAAGAAGCTCGGCAAAGCCCGATATCGCCGTCAACGGCGTTTTCAGCTCGTGTCCTGCGTTGGCGAAGAAGTCGGCTTTGAGCTGTTCGGACATACGCTTGTCGGTAACGTCACGGATAACCATAAGTCCGCCGTGCATTGCATCTATTCCACTCTTGGATACGGGGAATACCTGCACGAGCAAGATCCTGCCGTCAACGGTGCTTTCTATCGTTACCGTCCTGTCTTCGTTTGCCGCTTTTTCCGCTCCGCTGATTATCTCGGGCTTTCTTGCAAGCTCGGGTACGGTCGAAGCACCGTTTTCATCAGAAGCACCGAGCAGCTTTAGCCCGGCACGGTTTATCGAAATTACCGAAAGATCGTTATCGTAAAGAATTACACCGTCCTGAAGGCTTTCAAGTATGAAGCGTTCCTTTTCACGCTCGTCTTCAAGCGTCTTCATATTATCCTGTATGCTTTTACGCATAAAATTGAACATTGTGACAAATTCATCAAGTTCTGGGTATTTGTGCGACGGTATCTCCTCAAGTTCCGCAGAGACTTTTTCGTCACCGACATATTTCATGCCGCTCATAGCCTTTGATATGCTGTTTATCGGCTTCATTATCTGGCGGGCAACACTGCTTACCGCTATAAGTCCTGCTATTATGCCTATTGCGGCGGCTATCAGCATGGGCGCTATGAACATTGACGCAAAATCCATATAGCTGTTTATATTGTAGCTTATTCTGATTATATCGTCATCCTTAACCTTCATAGCGGCATAGATCTGATTTTTGCCGAGCGTCTTGGAATATCTTACGGCTACTCCGCTTCCTGTAAGTTCTGCCTGCTTTATCTCCTCACGGGTGCTGTGGTTATCGTCCGGCTCGCCGTCGATATAGGTATCTACAAATACAGTTCCGTCCTTATTGATAAAGCTCACTCTGGCGTTGCCGACAAGTGAGCTTAATCTGTTCGCAAGGTCATAGTCGTGGTCGGTTTCGTCCTCATAAATCACACGGATAAGTCCGAGAGAAGTCAGCATATCGCTTTTTCTGACGTTCTGCTCCGTGCTTGAAAGAAGTGCGGTAGCAGATACAACGCACACCGACATAACTATCGCAATTACTATAAGAAAACGTACTATAAGTGCTTTTTTCATCTGTACGTCCTCCTGTTATTCTCCTATAAATCTGTAGCCTACTCCTCTTACCGTTTTGATAAGATGAGCGTTCTCGGCATCATCGCTGAGTTTTTTTCTGAGCGTTCCTATGTGCATATCGAGCGTTCTTGTTTCACCGACAAAATCTATGCCCCACACTTTCGTGAGAAGCTCCTCACGGCTGACAACTCTTGCCCTGTTCTTAAGAAGATACAAAAGAAGCTCGTATTCCTTCAGCGTAAGCTCTATCGGTCTGCCGTCACGGCTAACCTCTCTGAGAGATGTGTTTACCGTTATGCCGCCTGCCGTAATCTTATCGGAAGCACTGTCTGATGTGCTTCTGCCGGAACGCCTTAAAAGCGCCTTTATTCTTGCGGCAAGCTCCATAATTCCGAAGGGCTTTGTGAGATAATCGTCTGCGCCGTTTTCAAGCCCGAACACCTTGTCTATCTCGGCTGATTTTGCTGTCAGCATAAGTATAGGCGTATTCTTTGTCTGCTCGTTTTCACGAAGAATCTTCACTGCCTGCACACCGTCCATACCCGGCAGCATTATGTCGAACAGGAATATATCCGGCACCTGCTTTTCGGTTGCAGCAAGGCAATCCTCCGCACTGACAAAGCTCTCCACCTCGTATGAATAAGCCGAAAGAGCGACCGTCACAAGCTCTCTTATACTGTCATCGTCCTCAGTTATATAGATACGTTCAGCCATTATATCAGCCTCCAAAGTTTATATAATACGGGTATTCTTGTATTCTCCCGTCTTGAAGAATTCCACCCACTCGCAGATATTTACCGCATGGTCGGCTATTCTTTCAAGATATTTTACTATCATAAGGGCATCGACCGCAACATCGCCGCTGCAATGCTCGCTCTTTATAAGCTCTACTATGCGGTTTCTTATAGAAACGAACAGTTCGTCAACCTCATCGTCAGCCTTTATCGTTTCATTCGCAAGCTCCATATCGGTTGTTACGAATGAATCTATAGAGTGCGAAACCATTATTATTACCTTTTCGCTCATAGTCTGAATCTCTTTTACTATGTGCATAATAGCGGATACGTCTGCGGTAAGGCTGATCTCCGCAATATCTGCGGCATTGTCGGCTATACGCTCCATATCTGTCACCATTTTGAGTGCCGCAGAAACCTTACGAAGATCTCTTGCGACAGGCTGTTCACGAAGTATTATGGACAGGCACTGGCTCTCGATGTTCTTCTCTTCCTCATCTACCGCTCTGTCGCCGTCTACTACCTTTTTTGCAAGAACGGCATCGCTGTCACGAAGTGCTGTGATAGCTGAAGCTATCGCCTCCTCTATCATTCCGCCCATACGGATAAGGTCGTTATTCAGCTTGCCGAGCTTATGTTCAAATGTTTCTCTCATTTCTGTTTGCCCTTTCTAATATAATATCACACATAACGTATAAAATCAACCGAAACGTCCTGTGATATAATCTTCCGTCCGCTTATCAACGGGACGTGAGAACAGTTCGTCTGTCGGTGCGTACTCGACCATTTCTCCTACAAGGAAGAATGCCGTGTAGTCCGAAATTCTTGTTGCCTGCTGCATATTGTGAGTTACAATAGCTACCGTGTACTTTTCCTTGAGCGTGTTCATAAGCTCCTCAATTTTAAGCGTCGATACAGGGTCGAGCGCCGATGTAGGCTCGTCCATAAGGATGACCTCAGGCTGAACGGCGATTGCTCTTGCAATACAGATTCTCTGCTGCTGGCCGCCCGAAAGGCTGAGTGCGGATTTATGAAGTCTGTCCTTTACCTCGTCAAAAACAGCCGCACCGATAAGGCTCTCCTCGACTATCCTGTCAAGCTTTGCCTTGCTCTTTATGCCGTGTACTCTCGGTCCGTATGCTATGTTATCGTAAATGCTCATCGGGAAGGGGTTGGGCTTCTGGAACACCATTCCTATCCTGCGGCGCAGTACGTTAGTATCAACGCCGTCAGCGTAGATGTCCTCGCCGTCAAGCAGGAACCGACCTGTTATCTTACAATCCGGTATCAGATCGTTCATACGGTTAAGGCTTTTCAGATATGTGGATTTGCCGCAACCCGAAGGACCGATGAAGGCGGTTATCTTATTTGTCTTTATATCAAGGTTTATGTCCTTGAGAGCGTGATTTTCTCCGTAATATAGATTTACATTTCTTGTACAGAGCTTCACATCGCTCTGAGGTACGATTATATCTGACATTGTTTATCCTCTTTTCTTTTTACGGCATTATACCGAGCGTTTCTTTCTTATTCTGTAAGCGGCCAGCTTTGCGCATATGTTGATTATAAGCACTGTTACAAGCAGTACAAGCGCTGTAGAGAATGCGTACTTCATTTCGGCACCGCCACGCTGTGCGTACTGGTAAAGCTGAACAGTGAGCGAGCCGCCCTGATTCATCACCTTGCCGAAAATATCGCCGAGCGAATTTATACCTACCTCAGCGGCAATACCCGCTGTGAAGATAAGCGCCGCAGACTCGCCTACTATTCTGCCTATGGACAGGATTACTGAGGTCAGTATACCGTCTATACAGCTTGGAAGAACAACGGTCCTTATAGTATGCCACTTAGGTGCGCCAAGTCCGACAGCACCCTCTCTGTAGCCCATAGGAACGGTCTTTATCGCCTCCTGCGTGGTACGGATTATGGTGGGCAGTACCATTATTGACAATGTCAGCGCACCTGTAAGCAGTGAGTAGTTTACCTTGAAGATATTGTAGAAGAACACACTGCCGAAAAGTCCGTATATGATTGAGGGGATACCTGCAAGCGTTTCGGTAGTGAATTCGATAATTCTTGTAAGTCTGCCCTGCTTTGCGTATTCGGTAAGATATATTGCCGCACCTACACCGACAGGTGTTGCGATGATAAGCGTAATCACTACAAGATAAAGTGTATTAATTATATTGCCGAGTACGCCGTAGTTTTCATAAGGATATGAGAACGCCGGAGTTGTAAGGAAGTTCAGGCTCATTCCCTCTGTGCCTTTTACGGCTATGTATATAATCATACCGAGCGTCAGCGCAACGACTATGCCGGACGAAAGAAAAATCAGAGCCTTCAGCACTATGTCGCTTACTCTTCTGCGCTTTTTAGTAAGAGAATTCGTAACTGCTTTTGCCATAATCTATCACGCCTTTCCTGCGGTTTTTGCCGCTTTTTCCTTTTTGCCGCCCTTTTTGAGAATGCCGTTGAGTATCAGATTTATTATCATAATGAACACGAACAGCACAAGTCCTATCGCAAAGAGCGCCTCTCTGTGAAGTCCGCTCGAATACGGGAATTCGGCAACGATACCTGTTGTGAGGAATTTTACCGATGAGAACAACTCCGGCATATTTGCGCTGTTGCCTGCAACAAGGATAATAGCCATAGCCTCACCTATTGCTCTGCCGACACCGAGAACGACACCGGACGCAATACCCGACTTTGCGGCGGGGATAACTACCTTGAAGATAGTCTGTATCTTGGTTGCTCCCAGTCCGTAGCTTGCCTCTCTGTATTCGGAAGGAACGGCGGATATTGCGTTCTCCGAAATGTTTATGATAGTGGGGAGTATCATTATGGCAAGTACGATTATGGCACTTGCGAGGTTTGCGCCGCCTGTGAACTGATGTGTAGGATCATTAGCATAAATGACCTCCTCCAGTGCGTACATAAGCGGCTTTACAAGATTTGCGCCGAGCAAACCGTATATAACCGACGGGATACCCGCAAGAAGCTCGACCGCAGGCTTTACTACGTTCTTCATAGCCTTAGGTGCAAGCTCGGATAGGAACACCGCTGTGAGAAGTCCTATCGGAACACCGATCACTATTGCACCGAGAGTACCGAATACCGATGTGAGAATCAGCGGGAGGATACCGAACTGTTCTTTTTTTGCGTACCAAGTATCACCGAACAGAAAATCGGTCAATCCGATTTTTCCTATGGCGGGAGCACCCGATATTATCATATAAATTGTTATCATCAGGACGCACGCTACCGCTGTGATCCCACACACGGTAAATATGTACTTCATTACACGCTCTGTAACGTTTGTGAATCCCGATTTTTTACTTCTTATAGCAGATCTCTGCTTTCCGACCGAGCCTACCGCAACTGCTGCGCCGCTTGTCTTTTCCAAGTAAACCATCCTTTCAGGGCTATACATACTTATACAGCAAATTCCGGTAACGGATTGCTACCGGAAAAGTGCTTACTGTACAGGAATTATCGACTTGTTTTTACTTTACGGGAACTGCACCCTGTGCAAGTACGAGTGCCTGACCTTCTTCTGAGAGAATGAAGTCAAGGTAAGCCTTAACGAGCTTGTTGTCGGAACCCTTGAGTGTTGCGCAGATAAATGGTCTCTGTACTTCGTAAGTGCCGCTCTTTACGTTTTCTTCTGTAGCTTCAACACCGCCGACCTTAAGTGCCTTTACTGTTTCGTCAACGTTTGCAAGTGAAGCGTAACCGATAGCGCCGTCTGTTGTTGCAACTGCGTTGATAACAGAACCTGTAGACTCAAGCTCCTGTGCGTACTTGGGTTCCTTGTCGCCCATTACGATAGACTCGAAACCGTCTCTTGTACCCGAACCGTCCTCACGGCCGATAACTACGATAGCCTTGTCATCGCCGCCAAGCTCCTTCCAGTTTGTAATCTCGCCGGAATATACCTTTGCAAGATCCTGGAGTGTGATGTCTTCGAGCTTGTTTACAGGGTTTACTACGAGAGCGATACCGTCAAGTCCTACTACTGTAGCGTCGAGCTTTTCTGCTTCTTCATCCTTGAGCTTTCTTGATGAGTTACCGATGTCGCACTTGCCCTCTGAGGCTTCCTGGATACCTGTACCCGAACCTGTGAGGTTTAAGTTAACTGTTACGCCCTTGTTCTTTTCCATAAATGCGCCGTTAACAGCCTTGATAACCTTTTCCATTGATGTAGAGCCGTTCATTGACAGTGTGCCGCTGAGCTCTTCTGTAGCTGTAGATGATGCTTCGCTTGCAGATGTGCCTGCTACGCTGCTTGTTGCAGTTTGGGAACAGCCTGTTGCTGCAGCAACTATTGCTGCGCCTGCGATAAGTGATATTAATTTCTTGTTCATGTTGTTTCCTTTCTAAAGGGTCATACCCCTCGGAGTTTTCCTGATACTCCATAATGTTTATGTACGTTTTTTATCTGTCGCTCGGTTTCCCTCCCGACTACATTTCATATTATAGTCGCAACGGGCTTTACATTAAAGCAAGGAATGGTATAAAGTCGGTAAAGTTTTTGTAAAGCCGCATATTCCGCATAGCAAAGCCAAACTATACACCGACTTTACATTTTTGCCGTGCGACTTTACATTTGATTTTTAACGCTTTACAGTTTTCAGCCGTCACTCCGAATAGCTTTATATCTTGATTTGACGGTTAATTTATGGTAGAATAATATCAAAAGTTACACGAAAGAAGGTATAATATGCCACACTCATCGGGCGGAGGCTCTCACGGGGGCGGAAGCCACCACTCCTCCTCATCGCACAGCTCGTCACACCGTTCATCATCGGGAGGCGGCTCAAGCAGAATAAGGACCAGCCGCACATATTTCCCCGGTGCAAGAAGATTCGTCTACTACAGAAACGGCGTTCCGAACTACGTCTACTCGGATACCGACCTTTCAAAAGGTCCGAGCAAGCTGAGATTTTTAATGCTCATATTCTATGTACCGTTTGTTCTGGCGGCATTTTTGATGATATTCACGTCTTTCGGCGTACCAGAAAAGCTGAAGGTTGATTATAACTCGCAGATAGTTATACAGGACGACGCTAACGTACTCGGAGATACAACGAAGCTCAGTGACGCACTTGAGGATTTCTTCAACACAACGGGTATTTCTCCTGCGGTAATGACTGTGTACAACTCCGACTGGGAGGATAACTATACCAACCTTGAGAAGTACGCTTATGAGCTTTATGTAAACCAGTTCTATGACGAAAAGCACTGGCTGATAGTGTATTCTCAGCCGAAAGATCCCGACGACGAATTCAACAACTGGTACTGGGAGGGTATGCAGGGCGATGATACCGACAGTATCATTACTTCATCCGTAGCATACGATTTTACAAACGATCTGCACAAGAGGCTGCTTGTCGAGGGAACAAAGGTAAATGACGCTATCACCGACAGCTTTAACGCACTTACTCCTACTGTAATGAAGTTCAGATTTGATGGCGAAACCTTCGGAATAGGACTGTTTATGCTCCTGTTCGTCTGCATACACGCATTCTTTATGGTATTCTTCCGACCTGACGCAAAGAAATACAAGGGAGCAAAGGAAGTGCCGCTTGACGACAACTACGCTCCTCCTCAGCAGACTGCACCGCAGCCGCAATCTGTCGTAATGAAACAGGCATCCTGCGAATACTGCGGAGGCGTCTATACCGTAGGCAGCTGCAACGCCTGCCCTCACTGCGGCGCACCTATTCAGCCGCAGGATTACACTGTTCCCGTACATAACGGCACGAGTACAGCAAACACAACAAGCACAAACATGCATTAACAATCATTGAGGTATAATATGAACGACTCAAGGATAACCGATTCACCGATAGGCGCTGTACTGCTTATAATAGGCTCGGTCATAGCGGTTATGGCGCTTGTCTGTGTCATCATTCAGCTTTACAAAAATCATATTTCAGACAGAAGTATGTGCCGTGAAATTTACGGTACAGATAAGCCTGCCAAGCATAAAAGTGTGCCGAAAAAATTAAAGGCTCTCGAAGAACGTTTTCGGGAGCTTGATATTCCGCCGGTTTATTCGTTCACAGGTAATTGCTACTGCGAACAATTCACGATAACGGCGAAACGTGAATTTATATTTTATGTATGCTGTCACACGGTTGGCGGCGAAACGCTTGACAAAAAGCTGTTTTTAAATCCCGAAAAAGCAAGGCGGTACATTTTCCGTGAGGTTATGGATATAGTTCTGAACAGTTACGGAGAAGAAGGGTATCAGGTATACGCTTCAAAGCTCACTGCCGAGGAAAAAGAGATAATGGATATATAATCCGCAGGACTCAAGCCGTATATAACGCAAAAATCCCCTCCGCTTTTGCGGAGGGGATAGTTTTATGCTTTGTCTGTCAATCAAACACTGCTGTGCTTCTTAACGTAGTCTACAACCTCGTCAACAGTTGTGAATGCCATGCTTACGCAGGTATCTGCGCAACCGTAGTAGATAGCGATTCTGCCTGTATCAGCATCGCAGAGTGCTGCGCAGGGGAATGTAACGTTCTGAACGTCGCCTACGCACTCATAATACTCTCTGGGGTTGAGAAGGTACTCAGCGCAACGATACTTAACCTTCCAGGGCTTGTCGATGTCGAGGATAGCAGCTGAGAAGCTGTATACATAGCCGTTGCAGCTCTGGAGAACGCCGTGGTAGAATACCAGCCAGCCTTCGCTTGTCTCTATCGGGATAGGACCTGCACCGATCTTGAGTGATTCCCAGCCCTTCATAGGAGCCATAACGTGTCTGTGTTCGCCCCAGTACTTCATATCGGGCGACTGTGAAAGGTACATATCACCGAAAGGTGTGTGACCGCTGTCTGAAGGACGGCTGAACATAACGTACTTGCCGTTTATCTTACGGGGGAACAGAACACCGTTTCTGTTAAAGGGAAGGAATGCGTTCTCGCACTGGTGGAACTCCTTGAAGTCCTTTGTCCAGCCCACACCGATTGTAGGCTTCCAGCCGTATGCGTTGCACCATGTAATCCAGAATCTGTCCTCGATCCATACGCATCTGGGGTCGTAACCGTACTGCCAGGGGTTAGCTTCTGCAGTTTCGGGGTCGTCGTTTATCCATTCAACCTTTTCTTCGTTGAGGTTCCAGTGTACGCCGTCCTCAGAGAAGCCTGCGTGGATAGCCATGTTTCTTTCCTTGTCGTCAACACGGAAAACACCTGCGAACTTGCCCTTTTCGCTCTCGAAAGGAACAACTGCGCTGTTGAAGATAGAGTTGCTGGTAGGAAGAAGGTCACGGGGGATTATGGGGTTGTTGTCTGCACGCCAGATAACGTCCTTACAGCCTGCGGGTCTGTCCTGCCAGGGAATGTTCGGTAATGATGTACCGTTGATAACTTTTACGTTCATACTTGATTCTCCTTGATAAGTCATATTTCCGTTAAGAAGCGTAAATCGCTCTTTGTATTAAGTATATCATAGCCATTCTTCAAATGCAAGAGTTTTTGTTAAATTTTTTTACTTAATTTTTAGGCTAATAAACTAAAAACAGATTAAATTTTGATTACAAATCTACATTGCGTATTATAGCAGAGCATTATGTGCTGTTGCTTATATCCGATGCGTTGAATAAACGCAAATAACAAAATTGCGGATAAAATTACAGCACCTGTAAATCAAGTATTCGGAAATTTTCACAAACGTATAGTTAGAATATACTAACGATTTGAGTTAGAATAAACAAACTTTTTGTATTTGCGTTAGTCGGTTTGATTTTTGCTTGACAAACCGCTCTGCTGTGAGTACAATATTTTTTGTTAGCAGGTGCTAACTTTTTATTTGGCAATCAAGTTAGCTTGTTCTAATTTGATTAGCATTAACTAATAAGGTTAGCCAAGACTATAAGCAGACAGTCGGAACAAAAGAAAGGATGACGTTCTATGATGCCGCTCATACTCGCATCTGAGGGTGACGAAAATATCATAAGGAAAATCGGCGGAAGTCCTGAGGTCAAGAAGCATCTTGAAAACTTAGGATTTGTAGTCGGTGGCAACGTAAAAGTCGTTACAACTGTAAACGGTAACCTTATCGTGAATGTCAAAGAGGCAAGGGTTGCGATAAGCAAGGAAATGGCACAAAGAATCATGATATGATTCTTATTATAGAGGAGGATAACCGATGAAGACATTAAAACAGGCAACTGTCGGAGAAACCGTTAAGGTTGTCAAGCTGCACGGCGAGGGCGCTATCAAGCGCAGAATTATGGATATGGGGCTTACAAAGGGCGTAGAGGTATACGTCCGCAAGGTAGCACCCTTAGGCGACCCTGTTGAAGTAACGGTAAGAGGCTATGAGCTTTCGCTCAGAAAAGCCGACGCCGAAATGGTAGAGGTTGAATAATCTCTGTGTTTCAACAATTTGATCAGGTAATAAACTTAAATGGTTAGTGAAAGCTAAGACTTTTATGGCTTTATGAAAGAGAGGAATTTTCCCGATGAGTTTAAAAATCGCGCTCGCAGGTAACCCTAACTGCGGCAAAACCACATTGTTCAACGCTCTGACGGGCTCAAACCAGTTTGTAGGTAACTGGCCCGGCGTTACCGTTGAAAAGAAGGAGGGTAAGCTCAAAAAGAGCGACGGAGTAGTAATTACCGACTTACCCGGTATCTATTCACTGTCACCTTACACACTTGAAGAAGTAGTTGCAAGAAACTATCTTATCGAGGAGCGTCCCGACGCTATACTCAATATCATTGACGGTACGAACCTTGAAAGAAACCTTTACCTTACAACACAGCTGACAGAGCTCGGCATTCCTGTTGTAATCGCCATCAATATGATGGATATAGTAAAGAAGAACGGCGACAAGATAAACATTGAGGAGCTTTCAAGGGAGCTTGGATGTAAAGTTGTCGAAATCTCGGCTCTTAAGGGTACGGGAATAAAGGAAGCCGCAGACGCTGCGGTTGAAGCGGCTAAGAACGGCAAGACAGTTCCTATGCACACATTCTCAGGTCCTGTTGAGCATACGATAGCTCACATAGAGGAAGCCGCAGTACACAATATGCCCGAAGAACAGCAGAGATGGTACGCTATAAAGCTGTTCGAGCGTGACGACAAGGTTATCGAAAAGCTGAATCTTGACAGTGCTGTAATGGCTCACATTGACGAAGATATAAAGAATGTCGAAAAAGAGCTTGACGATGACGCAGAAAGCATTATAACAAACGAAAGATACGTTTACATAGCTGAGCTTATCAAGGGCTGTTACAAGAAGAAATCGGCTGGTCAGCTGACAACCTCGGATAAGATTGATAAGGTCGTTACAAACCGATTTGCCGCTCTTCCGATATTCGCTGTAATAATGTTCCTCGTTTACTATATTTCAATGGTAACGGTAGGTACAGCCGCAACAGACTGGGCTAATGACGGACTGTTCGGTGACGGCTGGCACTTGTTCGGAATAGGCTCGGCAGATTATGAGGACGCATCGGGTGCTTACTCTGACGCTTTGGAGGCTGTTAACGGTTTCGTTACAATAGAGCCTGACAGTGAGGATTTTGAGGCAGGTACTGCTCTTGAAACGCTCAAGTCATACAAGCCCGAAGGCGAGAATCCTTCAGTGCAGATAGATGTAGAGGACGAAGAAACACTTGAAGTAAGCCAGCTTACAGTTTACTACAAGGAGATCCCTGCAAACGCAGATGAAGACACGACACTCGGCATCACATATCTTGACGCTGTTAAGTACTTTGAAGAAGGCGGCGAAAGCGCATTTGAAGAACCCGATCCCGCAAGCTACGGCGTATGGGTACCCGGTATCCCCGTACTTATCGAGCAGGGTCTTGACGCTGTTAACTGCGTAGACTGGTTAAAGGGTCTTATCCTTGACGGTATTGTTGCCGGTGTAGGCGCTGTACTCGGCTTCGTTCCGCAGATGCTCGTACTGTTCATTCTGCTTGCTATTCTTGAGGCTTGCGGTTATATGGCACGTATCGCATTCGTGCTTGACCGTATCTTCAGAAAGTTCGGTCTTTCAGGTAAATCGTTCATACCGATACTTGTCGGCACAGGCTGCGGTATCCCCGGTATCATGGCATCAAGAACAATTGAAAACGAGCGTGACCGCCGTATGACGATCATGACAACAACATTTATCCCCTGCGGCGCTAAGCAGCCGTTCATAGCAATGATAGCAGGCGCTATCTTCGGTGGTTCTCCGTGGATTGCAACGGGCGCATACTTCTTAGGTATGGCGGCTATCATCGTTTCGGGTATCATTCTTAAGAAGACAAAGATGTTCGCAGGAGATCCCGCTCCGTTCGTAATGGAGCTTCCCGCATACCACATTCCTACAGTTGGAAACGTACTGCGTTCAATGTGGGAGCGTGGCTGGTCATTCATCAAGAAGGCAGGTACTATCATCCTCCTTTCAACTATCTTTGTTTGGTTCACATCATTCTTCGGCTGGGTAGACGGTGCATTTACAATGCTCGATGAATCACAGATGGATTGCAGTATCTTAGCTAATATCGGTAAGGCTATCTGCTGGATATTCGCACCTCTAGGCTGGGGCGACTGGCAGGCGACTGTTGCGGCTGTTACAGGTCTTGTTGCAAAGGAAAATATCGTTGCGACAATGGGTATCCTTTACGGAAGCGGCGACGCTACTGTATGGCAGACGCTTGCAAGCAGCTTCACAGCTGTAACAGGTATGTCGTTCCTCGTATTCAACCTTCTGTGCGCTCCCTGCTTTGCCGCAATGGGTGCTATCAAGCGTGAAATGAACAACGCTAAGTGGTTCTGGTTTGCAATCGGTTATGAGTGCGGTTTTGCTTATGTAATCGCTCTTATGATAAACTACTTCGGCAAGCTGTTCACAGGCGCACTTGCAGGTGCAGGCGACATAATCGGTCTTATCGTTGCATTCCTTCTCCTTGCCGCTCTTATCTACCTTCTCGTTCGTCCTTACAAGGAAAGCAAGAAGCTCGGCGTTAAGGTCAAGGTTACAAAGTAAGGTCTTATTTCAGAAATAAAAAGGAGTGATCTTTATGGATCCTGTTATCGGTTCAATAATCGTAGCGGTAATTTTACTTGCGGTGATCATACTGATCATTCACAAGCTGGTAAGCGACAAGAAAAAGGGCAAGTTCTCTTGCGGCGGTTGCGTCGGATGCAGCGGTCACTGCACCGAATGCCACGGCTGTGGTTCAGCCCCTGAGTCGCAAGCGAAGAAAAGCAAATAAGTAATCAATAAAAGTATGAAGCGGAGCCGTGTGGTTCCGCTTTTGCTTATAGAAAAAGTTTTTTAATGCGCATCTGTTATATCATTCAGCTTTGCTTGCGATAGCAAGCTACCGATAGTTCTTTTTGTCGGACAGCACTTCTCGGGTTCGCTATTCAAATCGATGCACATGTCAATATGAACGAGGGAAAGCACCAAAGAGACTAGGGCAAGGGAGCTAGGCGCCCCCTCTCCCTATCTCTTAGGTTCTCTCCCAAATCAGTTATTCCTCTTGAGCGACGTGAGGAGCGGGAGCATTGCTTTAGCAATGCTCAGCGTGGCATCCCTCTTTCCTTACTCACACCCCCACTCCGCCTGGGGTGTTGGCTAAACTCTTAAAACCACCTGAACATTGTATGACCTGTTAATGCAGGGACGCCTAACGCTACACATCCGCAGGTTAGTACATATATCTCAGGTTAGTGGCGTTTTTTTGAAGGGTTAATGTCAGTGCAGTTGTACCGGTACACTCACGAAAATATTAACTCCTTGTCGATACGGAAAATGCTTTCAGCGGTGTTGGCAATACATTTCATTATACTGTTTTATAATCGGTTTTTCTACAGACTGAAATGGAGCCGTATGGTTCCGCTTTTGCTTTGAAAAGGAAGATAAAAAATATCCGCACTGCCGTGCAGCATCTGTGGCAGTGCGGATAAATTTATCTGTTTATTTCAGCTTTTCGGCATCGGGTATGGCGTCTGTTACCTCTACCTCAGCCTTCTGCTTGTAGCAGGCGAATATCTCATCAAGCTCAAGCTTTTTCATCTTAGGTGTGACAAGGCTCACAAGCGGTACGATTATAAGTCCTGCGGCCATAAGGAACATACCGAAGTTTACGGGAGATGCAACGTTGAAGCCGAGTATAGTACCCGCAGGCTTGATTATCATATGCAGTACGGTGCCGATAACGCCTACGCCGAAGCTGACGTAAACGCTTATCTTGGTAACACCCTTCCAGAAAAGTCCGTACATAAACGGTGCTAAGAACGCACCTGCAAGCGCACCCCACGAATAGCCCATAAGGTCGGAAATAAGAGCGTTCTTGTTGAGGGCGATTATTACCGATATTGCAAGGAAGATTGCTATGAAGGCACGCATTACTATAAGCGACCTCTTTTCGTCGAGCTTATTCTTGCAAAGCGGATTTATAAGGTCGAGCGTCAGCGTTGAGCTTGATGTAAGCACAAGCGAGGACAGCGTTGACATTGATGCGGAAAGAACGAGGATAACGACAATACCGATAAGTATTTCCGGGAGCGATTCGAGCATCTTCGGGATAATTCCGTCTGAGCCTATCTGCGTAAGCTCCTCATCGGATACGAATATTCTGCCGAAGCCGCCGAGGAAGTAGCTTCCGCCTGCAACTACAAGCGCAAAGACAGTTGATACAATAGTGCCTGTTCTGATAGAACGCTCGTCCTTTATCGTATAGAACTTATGTACCATCTGAGGAAGTCCCCACGTTCCGAGCGATGTGAGTATAATTACGCCGAGCAGGTTTATCGGGTCGGGTCCGAAGAACGAAACGAATCCGCCGTTGAGGCCGGGAGAAGCCGTACCCTCCGTGCTGATATGCGACAGCTGATTCAAAGCCTCGCTGAAACCGCCCTTTGAGGCAAGTGTAGCCGCAATTACCGCAACTATTCCGACAAGCATTATAATTCCCTGCACGAAGTCATTGAGCGCCGTTGCCTTATAGCCGCCGACAATAACGTATACTGCGGTAATTACCGCCATACCGACAACGCAGAACGAATAATCAATATTGAACGCCATTCCGAACAGTCTTGACAGGCCGTTATAAACGCTCGCTGTGTACGGGATAAGGAATACGAACACGATTATCGCAGAAATTATCTTCATAGCCTTGCTGTTGAAGCGTCTGCCGAAAAATTCGGGCATTGTGGCTGATTCAAGATGCTTTGACATTACTCTTGTCCGTCTGCCTAAGATAAGCCAAGGCAGAAGCGAGCCGAGTATGGCGTTTCCTATGCCTATCCATGTTGAAGCAAGTCCGAAGTTCCAGCCGAATTTGCCTGCATAGCCGACAAAAATTACGGCAGAAAAATAAGATGTACCGTATGCAAAAGCCGTGAACCACGGTCCGACGCTTCTGCCGCCGAGTACGAAGTCATTAACTGTGGAAGTCTTTTTACGACAGTATATGCCTATGCCGACTACCGACAGAATGTACAGGATGAGTATTGCTAATATCATTTCTGTCCCCTTATAAAAGAAATAATTATGACCGTTTAAAGTGTTATCGCTTTCAAGTTACGTCACTTTAAACGGCTAAAATGATTATATACGAAAAAAACCTCTTTGTCAAGCGAATGACAGGAGGGTTTTAAATAATCGTTATTTGTTACAAAAGAGGTAGGGAGAAATTATGCAAGATTACATCTTGGCGAAGCGTAGGAAAAGTTTTTAGTTTGATGTGCTTCTCTATTATGTCCTTTTAACATTTTTCTATCGTGGAAAGCTACCGATAGTTCTTTTTGTCGGACAGCACTTCTCGGGTTCGCTATTCGAATGGGTAC
>OHDP01000672.1_pt1 | contig 20039 bp, 17 predicted proteins | sample 1567011 | NCBI WGS metagenome assembly OHDP01 (sample SAMEA3879532, study PRJEB24766) | human gut metagenome | biome: human-associated habitat; feature: feces | place: USA | collected 1985/1987
GATTATGACCGCAAATGTAATTTGAAATCCGTTCGCTCCCAAATCGCTTATAACAGATTGAATTTCAACAATTTCAAAGTACTCTTATGATTTTTCAGTGGACACTAATGTGACTCACAATATTATCTTCCCTTCTTTTGATTTTCTATGATACAGACGCATTTGTATGGGGCTGGGATTGTCCGGCAATTTGTATGTATTTTTGTATGTATATAAAATCAAAACCGCCGCAAGTTGTTGACTTGCAGCGGTTTTATCTTTGTTGTTGGCGGAGAGAGAGGGATTCGAACCCCCGGAGGTGTGACCCTCAACGGTTTTCAAGACCGCCGCAATCGACCACTCTGCCATCTCTCCAATGGTGTCTGTCTGCATCTGACCGGTTGGTGCCGGGGCTACAGGCGATATGTTGTTTGCATTTGTGAAACTGTCTATGGGTTTCTTTTATGCGGTGCAAAGGTATGTATTTTTTTTGAGCTTTGCAAATGGTTTTGAATTTTGAGGGTGGAATTTTATAAGATTCTACGTCAGCCTACTGCGTCAGGGGCGGTAGGTGTTGAGGATCGCGGCGATGGCGGTGGCGTCGGCGGGTGTGAGCGGACGTGTGACGGGGAGTGAGACGCATGTGTCGGCGATTGCATCGGCAATGGGGAAAGCGTCGACGGGGAAGGTGCCGTCATAGCAGGGCTGGCGATAGGGGGGTGTGGCGTAATGGATGTCGTAACCTACGGCGTTGTCGCTGAGGTGTCGCAGGAATTTTTCGCGGTCGGCAATGCGGACTACAAACTGGTGCCACACCATTTCGTCGGGCGTCGCGGGGTTGTCGGGGAGCGTGATGTACGGATTGTGGATTTCCCGCAGATAAGTGAGGGCTATTTCGCGGCGGAAGGCATTCTCTGAGTCAAGGTGGGGGAGTTTGACATTGAGCACGGCGGCCTGTATGGGATCGAGACGGCAATTGTAGCCCCTGTAGATGTTGTGATAGCGGGTGTCGGAGCCGTAGTTGGCAAGTGCCCTGATGGCATGCGCGAGCGCGCTGTCGTTGGTTGTGACGGCGCCTGCGTCGCCTAACGCACCGATGTTTTTGGTGGGATAGAAGCTGAAGGCGGCAGCATCGCCGAGTGAGCCTGTATGCGTTTTTGTGCCGTAGGGAGTGGTGTAACGTGCTCCGATTGCCTGCGCGTTGTCTTCGATCACTTTCAGAGAGTGGTCGGCGGCGAATTGGCTGAGGGTCTCGCTCCAGCACACGCGGCCGTAGAGGTGAACCGGCATGATTGCGCGGGTGAGGGGTGTGATATATTTTCCGAGGGTATCGGGGTTGAGGTTCAGGGTGACGTCCGACGGGTCGGCGAGCACCGGTTTCAATCCGCTTTCCGAAATTGCGAGGACAGAGGCGACATAGGTGTTGGCGGCCACAATGATTTCATCGCCGGGCGCGAATGCTCCCGTTTCGATATACCCGCGGATAATGAGACGCAGAGCGTCAAGACCGTTGCTGACGCCGATGGCATGGCGCACGCCGGTGGAATCGGCGAGCCTTTGTTCGAATTCGGCGACCTCGGGGCCGCCTATGTAGCGTCCGGAGCTGACCACGGCCGCTATTCGTCGCCGGATGTCGGGCATGAAAGGCCGGTTGACTTCGGCCAGCTCTAAAAATGGGAAACGGGGCATGGAGGTGAGATTTCAGGATTCGCCACCCGACTGGGCCACCGACATAAGATAGCGGCCATAGTCGGTGTTCATCATTTTGGATGCCAGATCGCGCAGGCGGTCGGCATCGATGAATCCACGGCGGAAAGCAACCTCTTCAAGCGCGGCTACGTAGAAGCCTTGCCGTTTCTGGATGGCGTCGATGAAATTGGAGGCTTCGAGCAGCGAGTCGACAGTGCCGGTGTCGAGCCAGGCGAAACCGCGGCCGAAATTTTGCACGTTCAGCCGTCCGCGATTGAGATAATCTTCGTTGACCGAAGTTATTTCCAGTTCACCGCGTGCCGACGGTTTTACGGCAGCTGCCACATCGACCACATCGGCCGGATAAAAATAGAGACCGACGACGGCTTTGTTGCTCTCGGGCTTAAGAGGTTTTTCCTCGATTTTAATGGCGCGACCATCTTTGCCGACTGTCACCACGCCATAGCGCTCGGGGTCCTTCACGGGGTAGGCGAAGATGGTGGCTTCATTCTCTTTCTCAGCTCTGGCGAGAGCCTGACGGAGCATGCCGGTGAATCCCTGGCCATAGAAAATGTTGTCGCCGAGGACCAGACAGGCGGAATCGCCGTTGAGAAATTCCTTGCCGATGATGAAGGCCTGGGCAAGGCCTTCGGGACGTGGCTGCTCGGCGTAGGAGAATTTTACACCGAGCTCTTCGCCCGAGCCGAGCAGACGCCTGAAGGCGGGGAGGTCGGCGGGGGTGGAGATAATCAGGATTTCACGAATTCCGGCCAGCATCAGCACCGACACGGGATAATATATCATCGGCTTGTCGCAGACGGGGATGAGCTGTTTTGAGATAGCTCTTGTTATGGGGTGGAGCCGGGTGCCGGAGCCTCCGGCCAGGACTATGCCTTTCATGGTCAGGAAAAAAATAGTTGAAAAATCGGTTTATCGGTTGCCGTAGAGCTGGTCGTAGAATTTCTGGTAATCGCCCGAAGCTACAGATTCGATCCAGTCATGGTTGTCGAGATTCCATTTCACAGTTTTGCGGATCCCTTCGCGGAACGATGTCTCGGGATACCAGCCAAGCTCCGTGGCGATTTTTTCCGGGTCGATGGCGTAGCGCATGTCGTGGCCGGGACGGTCGGAAACGTAGGTGATGAGGTTGTCGTTGATGTCTTCGACAGGGATGGAGAGCAACGTGCGGTAGGCGGGATTCTTCTCCATGAATTCACGCACCAGGGCAATGATTTCACGGACTATGGTGATATTCTGCTCCTCATTGAAGCCGCCGATGTTGTAGACCTGGCCGACGCGGCCGTTGCGGAGCACCATGTCGATGCCTTTGCAGTGGTCGGCGACGTAGAGCCAGTCGCGCACATTCTCGCCGCGGCCGTAGACGGGAAGTTTCCTGCCTTCGAGAATGTTTTTGATTACCAGTGGTATGAGCTTCTCGGGGAAGTGATATGGACCGTAGTTGTTGCTGCAACGGGTGATGGTCACCGGCAGGCCGTAGGTCTCGTGATAGGCCATGACGAGCATGTCGGCTGCGGTCTTCGACACGGAGTAGGGCGACCGCGGTGTCAGCGGAGTCGATTCGGTGAAGAATGCGTCGCCGAAAGTCTGTAGATTGTCGCGCCCTTTCACCACCCTTGCCACAGCATTTGTGAGGCTGAGGGGACGGGGTTCGCCCGGGGTGCGGCTAAGCGAGCCATACACCTCGTCGGTTGAGATCTGATGGAACTTTTTCCCTTCGCGATAAGCGGGGGGCTGTCCGGGAGTGCCGGGGAGGAGCCATGCCTCGCGGGCGGCATTGAGCAGTGTCTGGGTTCCCAGAATATTAGTTTCCAGGAACAACCGGGGATTGGAAATGGAGCGGTCGACATGACTCTCGGCAGCGAAATTCACGATATAGTCGGGGTCGAACTCCTTGATCAGACGGGTGACGAGAGGGGCGTCGCCGATGTCACCGCGGACAAACGTTACGTTGGGCAGCTCGATCTCCTCCTTGATGGTGAGGAGATTCCCGGCGTAGGTGAGGGCATCGAGGATGAGGATTTCCACATCCGTGCCATGTTCCGCCAGCAGATATTTCACAAAATTGGAGCCGATGAAGCCGGCTCCGCCGGTTACCAGATATTTTTTCATTTCACATGGTGTCACTCCACGGTGACTGATTTAGCGAGGTTGCGTGGCATGTCGACGTTGCAGCCCTTCTTCACGGCGATATGATAGGCCAGCAGCTGAAGGGGAATCGACACAATGATAGGGGAAATGCATTCGGGCACCAGAGGAATCTCGATGGTGTGGTCGGCGATTTCCGAGATGGTGGTGTCGCCTTTGGTCACAACAGCGATGACCGAACCGCCGCGGGCTTTGACCTGCCGGATGTTCGATATGATTTTCTCATGCAACTCGTCGGAGGGCGCGATCACCACTGTGGGCAGCTCGCGGTCGATGAGCGCTATGGGGCCGTGCTTCATCTCGGCCGCAGGATAGCCTTCGGCATGGATGTAGCTGATTTCCTTAAGTTTTAGCGCGCCTTCCAAAGCCGAGGGATAGTTGTAGCCGCGGCCGAGGTAGAGGAAGTTGTGCACATATGTATATATATCGGAGAGCTTTTCGATCTGCTCGTTGAGTTTCAGTGTCTGCCTGATCAGATCGGGAAGCTTGCGGATAGCTTCGGCCACTTCGGCCACATGGGCGTCGTTGATGGTGCCGCGAAGCTGACCGATGGCCAGGGCAAGCATTGTCAGCACGGTTACCTGACCGGTGAATGCCTTGGTAGAGGCTACGCCGATTTCAGGGCCGACATGGATATAGGTGCCGGAATCGGTGGCGCGGGGAATCGACGAACCGACCACGTTGCAGACGCCGTAGACAAATGCGCCGCGCTCTTTGGCCAGCTGTATGGCGGCCAGAGTGTCGGCGGTCTCGCCCGACTGCGAGATGGCCACAACGATGTCATCGGGGGTCACCACGGGGTTGCTGTAGCGGAATTCGCTGGCGTAGGCCACTTCCACGGGGATGCGTGCCCACTCCTCGATAAGGCGCTTGCCTATGAGACCGGCGTGCCACGATGTGCCGCAGGCCACAATGATCATGCGCTTGCAGTTGCGGAACTGGTCGGCATGTTCGAGCACACCTGAGAGTGTTACTTTCGAGCCGCAGTTGCCGATGCGGCCGCGGATGCAGTCGCGGATGGTGCGTGGCTGCTCGTTGATTTCCTTGAGCATGAAGTGGGGGTAACCACCCTTCTCGAGCTGCGACACTGAGAGTTTGAGCGTCTTGATGTCGATGGCCGCCGATCTGTTGTCGGTGGTGATGATTTTCAGCGGTTCGCCACGGCGGATGATTGCAATCTCATCGTCGTTGAGATAGACAACCTTGTCGGTGTATTCGATGATCGGCGTTGCATCGGAGGCAAGGAACACCTCGTCTTTGCCGATGCCGAGAACCAGCGGAGAACTTTTGCGGGCGCCGATCACGGTGTCGGGCTCGCGGGTGTCGACCACGGCGATGGCGTAGGCGCCTACCACCTGGTGAAGGGCTTCGCGCACGGCCTCGATCAGTGTGCACTGGTTGGTGTTGGCAATGTAGTCGATAAGTTGCACCAGCACCTCGGTGTCGGTGTCGCTCTTGAACGAGAGACCCTGCTGCTCGAGCGCTTCGCGGAGCACGGCATAATTCTCGATGGTGCCGTTGTGCACAAGGGCGATATGGCCCGACTGGCTCACATGGGGGTGGGCGTTGATGTCGTTAGGCTCGCCGTGAGTGGCCCACCGGGTGTGCGCGATGCCGATGGCGCCGTTACGGTCCTTGTCGGCGCAGAACTTTTCCAGATCGGCTACTTTGCCGCGGGTCTTATAGATATTGAGTTTGCCATTGTCTTCAAGCATTGCCACGCCTGCGCTGTCGTAGCCGCGGTATTCAAGGCGGTGAAGGCCTTTGACAAGAATTTCGTATGCAGGACGGTTACCGATATAACCTACGATTCCACACATAAATGCAGTACAGTTAGATAAAGTTTTATTGAGAAGAGATAAGTGATTGGGTTGCAATCAAAGTGCAAAGTTATCGAAAAAGGCTGAATTATACAAATGCAGCGGGTGGAGCGGAGTGTTTTAACACTTTTTGGAGGCTTTAGAACGCGCTCTTATTTTTGGGAGGAGCGCCGCTTGCGGCGGTAGGCCTTGATGGTGTGGGTCACCACGCCCCATACCGAAAACTCGTTTTCGGGAGTCACCAGTATCGGGTCAAACATCTCGTTGGAGGGAATGAGCCATACGCGGTTCTTCTCCAGCTTGATGCGTTTGAGAGTGAATTCGCCGTCGATGCAGCAGACGGCCAGATCGCCGCTGTCAGGCTCTATGGAACGGTCGATGATCAGAATGTCGCCCGGCTCGATTCCCTCCTCGATCATCGAATCGCCCGACACACGGCCATAGAAGGTGGCGGCGGGATGGCGCACAAGCTCCTTGTTGAGGTCGATTGTCTCGGTGATATAGTTGTCGGCGGGGGAGGGGAATCCGGCCTGAATGCCGCCGTCGGCATAGGGGAGCGGCAGGTGGCTCGAGAGGTCGGCGGTGAAGATTTCAAGTGATATTGCCATAAGATTTCAGAGAGAGATTGTAGACTATGGAGAGACTGTGGATCATAAGGAGAGCAAAGATACTAAATAATCACGAAACTTGAAGCGTATAATTGAATCTGCTGTTAAAGAAATCCTCTAAAGAAAGCAGACCGCATGCCCGGAGGGGGATGCGGTCTGTCTTTTCTGTTGTCGGGTGAAACTCAGCCGTGAAAATCAGGCCTTTTTCACTACGCGGCGCTCTTTGATGCGGGCTTTCTTGCCGGTGAGGGCGCGGAGGTAGTAGAGTTTCGCACGGCGAACCTTGCCGTATTTGTTCACCACGATGGAGTCGATGAAGGGCGATTCCAGGGGGAAGATACGCTCAACACCGATGTTGTCGCTCATCTTGCGGACGGTGAAACGTTTCTTGGTGCCTTCGCCGTTGATGCGGATAACCACACCGCGGTACTGCTGGATACGTTCCTTGTTACCCTCTTTGATGCGATAAGCAACGGTGATGGTGTCGCCGGGGCCGAATTCGGGATGCTGCTTTCCGGTAGCAAATGCCTCCTCGGCTACTTTGATAAGATCCATTTTTTAAAGCTTTAAAAATGTTGAACAATCTCGTAATATACGCGGGCAGCCTTGTCCCACCAGAGATTACGAATTACGGGCGCAAAGTTAGTCATTTTCCCGCACCCCGCCAAATTTGCAGCAGATTATTTGATAATGTAGGGTCAAGTGGCAATTGCAGATTAGCATATTATTTGATAATTGTAGATGCAGTTTTGGCGGGTAAAAAATAGGCCATTTTGTAAGGCGCTGAAATATAGTTGTTTGCTAAATGGGAGTAATTTTTTTTGAGAAAAAGTTGCTGAAAAATTTGGCGGGGAAGAAAAAAGTGCATACCTTTGCAGTGCTTTTGGAAGCGAGACGGGCGCTTAGCTCAGCTGGTTCAGAGCGTCTGCCTTACAAGCAGAGGGTCGGGGGTTCGAATCCCTCAGCGCCCACTCCACAAAGAGGTGTGTCAATATCTTTGACGCACCTCTCTTTTTTACCCTCCCGGCATATCTCCACCGTCGCAGATGCAAATACGGGAGGACTGGAAGAATAAAACGATGGAATTAACATGGTTTAACAAATGGGGGTATAAAACGGATCCTTTTATCTATCTTTGCAACTTTAAAAGAGCTGAGAAGCTCGTTGAATTGATTTTTACTAGTCATTACCACTAAATTCAATGAACACGACTTTACGCCTGACATCAACGGTGTTGATGATCTTGTTTCTATCTCTTGACTCGTTGGCTTCCACTGACGGAATGAGATGGAACCGCAGCTGGAATGCTGAAACACTAAAGCTTGAAGATGCCGCCACTGACCGCTGTGCTGACTGGATGGCCGACCTTCCTGACAATATGTTTGTGTCGCACGTATCAATTCCGGGTGCGCATGATTTCGCCACGGGCGAGGGCTGGATAGCTAAGTCAGCCGGCACCGGGCCAATCAATTCGACGTGCCAGAGTGCAAAAATGCAGGAACTCATTGACGGCGGAATCAGAGGTCTGGATATTCGCCCCGGCTATTATAATGTATGGCCCAATAAAAATCTTTATTTTTGTCACGGCACCGATATCACCGATGTTACCTTTCAAAGCGGTATGCAAACGCTCGTTGACTTTCTCGAGGCTCATCCGACGGAGTTTTTTGTAATCCACGTATTCAGAGGAAACGATGGGCGCAACTCCGATAAGGCCGCCGAGATTTATAAAAGTGTGCTTGAAAACTTTCAGAGCCATGTTATTGATTTCAAACCCAACCTGACGGTGGGTGAAACCAGAGGAAAAATGGTGCTGCTTGTTCGCGACAGTGCGTCATATCTGCAATATAAAAGCCAGGCCGATATGCTCAACTGGCAGGTCGCGTTCAACGACGATCAGCGCCCGGACGAATGCATCTGCATGGCAACGAGAATCTGAGCACAAGAATCCATGTGCAGGACATATCGTCGAACTCCGAAGGCGACAACACCCTCAAGGCCACCCATCTTGAAAATCTACTGAGATATTCCCAGGCGCAGGACACCCCGGCGCAGATGTATGAGCTTAACGGGTATTATACTTCGGAATGGGTGAAGAATTTTGCCTCCAAGCAGTCATCCCTTGTGTCAAGCAGTTCAAATTATAAGAGCAATTCAAAGGTTTTCAACAAGCAGATTGTGGAATATCTCAGTGGCGACAATCTTGGCCGCGGCCCGCTTGGAATCGTGTTGGCAGACTATCTTCTGACCGCCGAGACCTCAGGCGATGCCCTGGTGTATAAAGTTATAGAGAACAACTTCACCGGAGGGGCCGATGCTCCGGTTGTCAGATATGCCATTGATCCCGCGATTGACTGGGATTTGCGCCCCGACAACGAGTTCGAGGGCAAACGCCTTTTTCTGCGCAACGTTGGCGCCAGTGAGGATATGAACCAATACAAATATTTCGGAGGCGGCGCGGAGTGGGGCTCCCATGCCGTGGCCAACGATGCCGGCCATGAGGTGTCGTTTGTCAAAGGCGACAACGGTCTGCGCATTGTGTCCCCCTTCGGAGCTTTGCAGAACAAGGATGGCGCATATTACCTCGACCCCACCGACGGCGATGACAACAACGGCACAGAGTTTGTGCTTTCGCGCACCTACTGGGACGGTTATCCGGTGTATCATATCACGGGACAGGTGAGCCACCGTCGCCTCGAAGCCCGCCAATATAATGAGGGAGAAAACATCTTCTACGACCAACCCAAATACACCGTCTTCCCCGCCGAGCCAAGCGATGATCCTCACCAGATGTGGCAGATCATAGCCTTAAGTCCCGACGACGAAGTGGCCGGCATAACCATCGAAGGGCACGACCGCATAAGCCGCCTTAAAGAGAAAGCCAATCCGCAGCGCGGAATGGACGCCACATTCCTCATCCCCGCATATTCGTTCGGCAACGGCGACAAAGGTATCGACAAATGGAACGTTGCAGCCGGCAGCAATATTACAGCCGGTCAGAACGCCACCGACAGAGGCGGCATGTGGCGCGCCTTCAATACCAACCCGGGCAACAACACATTCAGTATCAGCACAATTGTCGATCACCTTCCCCGCGGCCATTATGTTCTGGAGTTTCAGTATCTGTCGACCGGCTCCGGCGTGACATATCGTCTGGGCGACCGCACTCCCGAACCTCTTCCCGCCAATAGCGGCGGTGTTGCCGGGATCATCTCCGGGGGCGACAATGTGGCCGAGGCAGGGGCATGGTTTGCCGATAATCCCGACAATGGGCGTGTGGTCTTTGCATTCGACAAGGTCACTGATGAGCACACCACACGCGAACTTGTTTTCAGCAGACAGGAGGATGAGAATGCAGCCACATCGTTCTATCTCGACAACCTGCGTCTCACCTACTATGGCGACAACGTCAGCCCCACAGTCATAGAACTCACTTTCCCCCACCATTGGAACACCATGATGCTTCCATTCGAGGCCAATGCACCGGCCGATCTTGAAGTGATGGAAGCGATAGATATGAGCGATATGGGCAACTACTTCGATGAAAACGGACCGTTTGACTACCATATCGTCAAGCTGGGTGACCCGGTAAACAAGATCCGCGCCAATTATCCCTATGTAGTGCGCAATCCCGCCAAGAATCCTGCGCAGCCGGCAAAGTGTCGGGCCGCCGAGCAGGAGGAGAAGGTCTACACATTCACCGGCTACCCCACCAACCGTAAGAACGACTATCGCGACGATGCACAGATTCTCACCGGCCTCACAGAGCCTCGCGGACTGCAACATAATAATCTTGCCTATATTCTCAGAGCTCCGTCGGGCGAGGGCGGTTTCCAGTGGTTCAACCGTCATGACGGCGAGGAAATATGCTTGGTTGAAGGCAGAAGGGCATATGTGAACGGACGCACCGCCCCTAAGCTTACTGAAGCCCCTCGAGTTTACTTCAATATGCAGGGCGTTCCCGCCTCCATCACTGATGTGGCGGAAGAAAGCAGTCTCACGCCCGATACCCCCGTGAGCGTGTTCAGCCCCCAGGGTATCCTCCTGAAGCAATCAGTAACTTATTCAACCGCCCTTGCAGGTCTCTCCTCAGGTGTTTACATCGTTGCAACTCCCATTGGAGTCCTGAAGCTTTCAAAGTAACATAACAAACCTGACAGCCCCCCTCAGGGGATAAAAAGCGCTGTGTCAAAATTCTGAATTTTGACACAGCGTCTTCTTTTTAGGGTGTAAGGTTTAGGGTTTAGGGTTTAGAGAATACCATCGCCTGAAAAAGCACTCAAATAAAAAGGAGGTTAAAAACCTCCTCTCCATACATTCCTCATACGTCTGTGCTGTCGGGTGGCAGGCGTGCGGAGCGTGGCAGTGTGGGGCGGCGGCTTTCCGGCCGCCGATTCATAGATGATAGAAATCTATTTCATTATCTGACGTTCAGTATCTTACGTCGAGCCAGGGTGCGTGCTTCTTCTGCCACTGCATCTGCTGTACGGGAATGTCGGTGCGGATGATGAAGTCGACAGACGCGGGGTCGAGCCGCAGGCTTACGCCGTCGTGGAGATGCAGGCGCATGTTGGCCAGCGCGTTATCGCAGATGTTTTGGCACTGTAGTTGCCATTCTTGATTTTCAGGGTGTTGTTGTGCAGTTCGGCGAGCTGGAGCACATCGTTTACTATGGTGTTGACCAGATCGCAGTTTAGCAGCAGGCGGTCGGCGAATTGCTCCACATAGGGTCGGCGGGCTTCGTCGACATTTTCGATGATCATCTGCGAAAACTCCTGAATTGCCTGAAGAGGTGTCTTCACCTCGTGGCTCATGTTGTTGATGAATTCGGTCTTCATATTGTTGGCGCGCTCAGCCTCGTCGCGTGCCTGACGGAGCTGTTCCTCGGCTTCGCGGAGGCTGCGGCTTTCGTTGCGCAGCGCCAGATTGGATGCTTTGAGGCGGCGGGCCAGCTGGGTCTTGCGGCGGTTGAGCCTCCACAGAGTCACCACAAACAGGGCGAGCAGGATGATCACACCACAGCAGATCCATGCTACGGTCTGCCACAGCTGCTTGTGTGAGCGCTGCTGCTCTTTCTGCAGTTTGAGGTTCTCGGTGCGAATGTCGTTGACCTCATAGAGCACCTGCAGTTCGCGGTAGCGCTCCTGCTGGCGGCTGTTGAGTTCATCTTCGAGCAGCGCGAGATATTCGGGGTATACTGCTGACAGTTCGCTGTCCTTGCCGATGGCGCGTGCGGCTTCGATAAACATATTCAGGTATATGCGCCTGCGGTAGCTTCCGGTGCGGTCGTAGTCGAGTGCAGTCTTCAGCAGGTCGTAGGCCACGGGGTAATCTTTTTTTGCGAAAGAGTAGAAGATGCAGGGCATCGGGTTGTGGGCATACGTGCCTGCCACGCGCTGCGAGCGACTCACCATTTCGAGCGCCTTGTCGTGATACAGCTCCAGCTCCTCGTCGTTGAGACCTTTGTAGTTCTCGAGGATGCGGGTATAGAGCTGGTATCGGCTGTCGTCATACGAGCGGTAGATACGTCCGATGCGGCGGTTGCGTCCGTCGAGCCAGTCGATTTCATCGAGCAACCGGGTGGACGCGGCGATAGCTTCGTCGGGGTGGCCGTTGCGGGTGTAGATCATCGACGCCCATATGTAGAATACATTGCTGAGCACATGATGCTCCGACGGGCAGCGTATTGATCAGCTCGTTGAGTTTCCCTACATGTTCGGTGAGGAGATCGCCTTCGGCCACTTCGGTAAGGTGCAGACAGAGAGCATGTATCAGCACAATGCGGTCGTAGATGTCCTGAGGAGGATTGAGGCTGACCTGGCGGAGCAATTCCTGCAGATGAGCCGATTTGTGCACATTGTCGGCATAGTTGATGTTGTGCTGGTTTTTCATCAGCCGGATGAAGCATACAGTCTGGTCGCGGTCATCGCCGGCAGGCGCGCAACGTGCATATTCCATTGCTATGTCGAGGATGGAGTCGTTGCGCACGAAAAGGTTGGCGAGATTGCGCACTCCATCGAGTGCCGACTCTGTGTCGCCGGCGCGAAATGCGGTCTCTATCAGGGAGTAAATGTATTTGCTGGGGTGACCGGTAGAAATGGAGAGGTCAAGCAGATTGTATAGAATGGGCACTGAATCGGCGGGAGTGCGGGCGGCAGCGAGATCGTTGCGCAGCTTCTGCTGCAGCGAGTCGATCTGCACGCCTGTAAGCGCAGGCTTGTCGGCGACGGGAACGAGATGAGGCAAACCATAGGCCGGCACAAACAGTGTGACGAAAATAATCGCCACAATCGCACGCGCAATTGGCTTAAAGATGTTAAGGCTTCGTTCGGTCAAGACGATAAATACTATATTTTACCACAACTGTCATACCCGTGGTCAGTGGGCGCAGGCCTGTGATTCACGCATCAAAGTTACAATTATTTTTCAAAACTGCAAAGAAATGGTTAAGGAATTTTTCAGGGCCGGTTTTCCGGCAGAATTCCGATCGGATTGCAGGCAGGACTTTGGCGGGATGGTCAGGGGAGTATTTCGGCGATATGATAGAGCGGACGGTTTTTCACCTCACGGTAAACGCGCCCCACATAGATGCCTACGATGCTGAGGGAGATGAGGATGAAGCCTCCCACAATCCATATCGACATTATCAGCGAGGCCCATCCGGGCACCGCGGTGTGGCGGCAGAGCGACGCCAGCACATAGATGCCGATGACAAGCGAAATGCCCAGGAAAATGACGCCGAGCCAGAGGATGGCATAGAGCGGTTTCACTGAGAAGGAGGTGATACCGTCGAGGGCAAGCGACAGCATGCGCCCGAGATTGTATTTCGACTGACCGGCCTTGCGTTCCGAAATCACGTCGTCGACCGTGGTGGAGGGGTAGCCGATCTGTGGTATCAGGCCGCGCAGATACAGATTTTTCTCCCCATAGAGGCTCAACGCGTCGAGCACTCGGCGCGAAAGCAGCCTGAAATCGGCGTGATTGTAGATGGCCTTGACGCCCATGCTGCTCTGAAGCTTGTAGAACGCCTGGGCCGACAGACGTTTGAGCACGGGGTCGGCGGTGCGCTGCACTTTCACGCCGTAGACCACATCGTATCCCTCCTCATAGGCATCGATCATGCGGGGGATTGCATTGATGTCGTCCTGGAGATCGGCGTCGATGGTGATGACTGCGTCGGCCAGGTCGCGGGCAATCATCATGCCGGCCATTATGGCGTTCTGGTGCCCCACGTTGTGGGCAAGATTGGCTCCTTTGAAACGGGGATTGGCCGCATTGAGGTCGCGGATGATGCGCCATGTGGAGTCGGTGCTGCCGTCGTTGACAAACAGCACGAAACTGTCGGAAGCTATGCGGCCTTCAAGCACCAGACGGTCGAGAAGCTGGCCAAGGGTGTTTGCGGAGGTGGGGAGCACCTCCTCTTCGTTATAACAGGGTGAAACTATTGCGAGACGGAGCATATACGTGATAGGTTATCAATCAGACATAAAATGGATTCCCGGTGTGCTATTTGACAGCAGTGAGCCGTGCCAGCTCCTTGCGGGCGAATTCGGAATATGTACCGAAGTCGGCGCCCTTGTTGCGGAACATGGTGATGAGCGCGTCGAGGCGCTGCTCCATGCCTTCGCCGGCATGGTTGCGGCTGATGAATCCAACTTTAAATTCAGGATAATCCCCTAAGGGGAAGAACTCCCAGGGATGGAAATATGTGGCAAAATGCCCGTCGGCGCTGTAAGTGCGCCATGCAAGGGCTTTGTAGAGACCGAGCGGAAAATTGTGAAGAGCGAGCCAGAAGAGCGGTATGCGCAGCCGTGGGGTGACGGCTGTGGGGATCTGCAGCACACCGTCGCGGAGGAAGGGGCGACGCGGGTCGCGCAGATGGTTGTAGTGCCCGGGGATGAAGCATGGGTTGAGCGATGAATTGTAGAGGTATCCCGCCTTTCTGATGTCGTCGTCCGAGACGGGAAACATGCGCGGCTGCCTGTAGCCGAGCACCTCGCGCCCGGTGATTTCCTCGAGAATCTCCTTTGACCGGAACACGTCGGAGGGTTGCGGCTGCCAGTGGTCGCAGCCGTGTGCCGCCACCTCGTGCCCCCTGTCGAGGATCAGTTGCATGAGTTCGGGCGCATTCCTGGCAAAGTTGGTGGTGCAGAAAAAAGTGGCCCGCACACCATGTTGCCTAAGTATTTCGAGGATGCGGCCTGTGCCGAACCGTGATACATCCATGCCCTGTTCGAGGGTGAAAGGGACGCCGCTTTCGCGGGGGACGTCGAACTCTTCTGTGTCAAAACTTAGCAATACCATCGCTTATTTCCTTTTATTCTGCAAAGTTACTTGTTTCCACCGAAATATGTACTGTTATACCCAAAATAACTCGACCAATTGACCGTAATACCCGAAAATTAGAGAATCATCATTATCCTTAACTTCTTTTAGGAAAGATATTTTTAAACGGTTTTGTTTTAAGTGAGTCAGAGTAAATGTGAACCAACATCGAATGAATAAATTAGAAAAGAAATATACAATGAAAAAGTTTTTTATCAGTATGTCAGTGCTTCTGACAATCGCAATCTCGTCACCTGTAATCTCCTCTGCCCGTTCGGCCGACGACGGCTGCCCCGCAACCGCCACCTGTGTCAATAACGACGCAACCTGCAAGAAGAAAACCGATTGCGACCGCCGGAGCTGCCACAAAGGTGACGCCGGCCGCCGCGGTGCCGACGGGTGTTTCGCTCCGTTCCTGTTCGACGGCATCCAGCTCTCCGACGCTCAGAAAGCCGACCTCCAGGTGCTCCGCAGCAATCTGAAGAAAGAGCGCAAGGATTTCAACGACGCCACCAAGGCCCGCGCAAAGTCTGAAAAACGTCAGATGCGTCAGGAATCGAAGAAGAAATTCGACGAAGGTCTCAAAAATATTCTCACCAAAGAGCAATATTCCAAATTCCAGGAAAACAAGGCAAAAATGGAATCGCGGCGCAAAGAAGCATGTGCGCGTAAAACCGAAAAGTCGCCCTGCTCCCGCTCCGCCCAAAGCTGCAAAGCCAGCTGATGGAGTACAGCTTTCACATAAGTAACCTGTAGAAACAGAAAATAATTTTGAACTGTTACGTATTTCATTGGCGCTGTGTCAAAATTCTTGACACAGCGTTTTTTGTACCCAGATGAGCCATTATGATACACCCTCCTTTTTTATGCCGCGGATAGTTCACGCATAGGATGAAAATTCGTAACTTTGCAGCATAAGAGCTTGTTTAATAATAAATGTTGCCGAAACAAAGGTAACATTTCACAAAAGATATTACTCAGAAACATGAAAATATGCTTTAATAGATGTGAATGTCATGAAAATAATACCATGTGTCGGCCACTGTCCGGCATCTTTCTGTTTGCGCATCGGTCGTTATGGACCCCCATAACTCCCTCAACGCAAGCAGAAATCTGCTCGGACATTGACCGCCCTATCGGTAACATTTATTATTAAACAAGCTCTAAAGAACTTATATCAAAATGGGAAATCCCAAAGCTTTCCTTTCAATCGACCGCCAGGAAGGCGGCTATCGTCCCAAAGAGGAGCGAGTTAAAGATTATAATGAGGTTGAGAAACGCCTCAACAGCGTGGAACGGCGCGCGCAGGCATCGCGATGCATGGAGTGCGGCGTACCATTCTGCCACTGGAGCTGCCCTCTGGGCAACCGCCAGCCCGAATGGCAGGACCGTCTCTACAAAGATGACATCGAGGGAGCCTACCGCCTTCTCTCCATGACCGACGACTTCCCCGAATTCACTGGCCGCATCTGTCCGGCCCTGTGCGAAAAGGGGTGTGTGCTCAATCAGCAGCATCAGGCCGTGACCGTGCGCGAAAACGAGCTTGCCATAGTGGAACGAGCCTTTGCCGAAGGTCGCATCCGTCCGGTGCAGCCCCCGTTCCGCACCGGCAAAAAAGTGGCGGTGATCGGTTCTGGACCCGCCGGTCTGGCGTGCGCCAACCGTCTGAATCACGCCGGACACACAGTCACCGTTTTCGAGAAAAACGAAGCACCCGGCGGACTGCTCCGTTTCGGCATTCCTGATTTCAAACTCGACAAGGCTGTGATCGACCGCCGCGTCGACATCATGAAAGCCGAAGGTGTGGAATTCCGCTGCAACAGCCACGTAGGCAAAGATGTCACAGCTGAGGAACTGATGCGCGATTATGATGCCATTTGTCTTGCCATGGGTGCCGAGGTGCCCCGTAACCTCAACGTAGAAGGACGCGACCTCAAAGGTGTGCACTTCGCCCTCGAACTTCTCCAGCAGCAGAACCGCGTGAATGCCGGCGCCAAGATCCCCGCTGCCGAACGCATCTCGGCCAAAGGGAAGAATGTGCTCGTAATCGGAGGCGGCGACACAGGCAGCGACTGTGTGGGCACCTCACACCGTCAGGGCGCTCTCTCCGTCACCCAGATTGAAATCATGCCCAAACCACCGGTAGGGGATAACCCCGCCACCCCGTGGCCTTACTGGCCTGTGGTGCTGAAGACGTCGAGCAGCCACGAAGAGGGTTGTGACCGCCGCTGGCTCCTCGACACCCGCCGATTCGTACCTGACGAAAAAGGTAATGTCAAAGAGGTAGAGGTTGAAGAAGTGGAGTGGGAGAAAGATCCTGCCACAGGCCGCATGAATCTGAAGCACACCGGAAAAAAATCCACCATCAAGACCGAACTGGTGCTTCTGGCCATGGGCTTCACCAATCCGGTGGCCGAAGGTATTATCAACGACCTCGGACTGGAAAAAGATGCCCGCGGAAATGTGAAGACAGCCGCCACCACACACGCCACAAGTGTCGACAAAGTGTTCGCTGCCGGCGATGTGAACACCGGAGCCTCACTGGTGGTACGCTGCATCGCCGCCGGCCGTGACACTGCAAAAGCAATCGACAAATATCTCATGGGCGAATAATCCCTGAAACAGCAACCATCTGATTTATCAAGATAGTAACGTGATCCGTGCCCCTTGCTTAACAGCGACAGGCACGGATTTTTCATGTTTTAATTGCACATTTGTCACATAATGACACATTTCCCTAACAAGAATTTTTCTATATAAGGATTTTATTGTAATTTTGCCAAAATTTCAATCGAACTGTAAATATGAAAGTATTAAAATTCGGAGGCACCTCGGTCGGATCGGCCGACCGCATCCAGCATGTAGCCGACCTGGTATCGAGCCGCGACCGCAACATCGTGGTGCTTTCAGCTATGTCGGGTACCACTAATATGCTTGTCGAGATTTCAGACTATCTATACAAAGGTAACGCCGAAGCAGCCGTGAGGCTCATAGGCATGCTCGAAGAGAAGTATATTCTCACAGTGAACAATCTCTACACCAAACCCGAGAGCAAACAGGAAGCGCTTGAAGTAATCAAAGATGTCTTCTCGCTGCTCCGCTCCTACGCCCGAAAACATACTTTCACAGCTGTCGATGAAAAGGTTATCCTCGCTCAGGGCGAAATCATGAGCGTTGCCATGATGACCGCTCTGCTCAACGAGCGCGGTCTAAAGGCCGTTGCGCTCCCCGCTCTCGAGTTCATGAAGACCAACGCCGACGCCGACCCCGATATGGCTCACATTGAAAACCATATCAAACCTCTGCTCGACGCAGCGCCCGAGGCTGAAATCTTCATTACACAGGGTTTTATCTGTCGCAATGCCGCCGGCGAAGTCGACAATCTACAGCGCGGAGGAAGCGACTACACCGCCTCGATCATCGGAGCTGCCGTCAATGCCGACGAAATTGAAATCTGGACCGACATCGACGGCATGCACAACAACGACCCCCGATTCGTGGAGAAAACCCGTCCGGTGCATAACCTCCACTTCGAGGAAGCATCCGAGCTGGCCTATTTCGGCGCAAAGATTCTGCACCCCACATGCGTGCTCCCCGCAAAGATGAGCAACATTCCAGTGCGTCTTCTCAACACGCTTGAACATACAGCCGAAGGCACTTTGATTTCAAGCAAAACCTCAACGCCCCACATCAAAGCTGTAGCTGCCAAGGACAACATCACGGCCATAAAAATCAAAAGTTCGCGCATGCTTCTGGCCTATGGCTATCTCAAAAGCGTGTTCGAGACCTTCGAGCAGTATAAAACTCCCATCGACATGATAGCCACCAGCGAGGTGGGTGTCTCTCTAACCATCGACAACGACAAATTTCTGCCCGAAATCCTCAGCGATCTCAAGAAATTCGGCACCGTGACTGTCGACAAGGACATGGTAATCATCTGCGTAGTGGGCGATATGGAATGGACCAACACCGGATATGAAGCCAAAGCCCTCGACGCACTTTCCGACATACCCGTGCGCATGATTTCGTATGGTGGCAGCAACTACAATATCTCTTTCCTCATCCGCAAAGAAGACAAGGTGAAAGCTCTCAACTCGCTCAGCAATATGCTGTTCAACGACTGATGCTTCATCTTCTGACTTAACTCTGACGTTTTCTATGACACGTTTCCATACAGAGAGTTTCGCCGACGCGGTCACTCCCTGCTATTTCTACGACCTCGACCTGCTCAACCGCACGCTCCACGAGGTAAAACGCGCCGCGCGCGACCCCCGCTACAAGATTCATTATGCCATCAAAGCCAACGCCAACCCCGGCATACTCAGGCCTATCGAGCAGGCCGGTCTTGGAGTTGACTGCGTGAGCGGTTATGAAATCGCCAGGGCACTTGAAGCCGGTTTCGACCCCTCAAAAATCGTTTTTGCAGGAGTGGGAAAGAGCGACCCCGAAATCCTCATGGCGCTCAATGCAGGTATCGGCTGCTTCAATGTTGAATCGGAGCCTGAATTGCGGATCATCAGCGAGATGGCAGTCAAACTCGGCAAAACCGCCACAGTGGCTATCCGCGTCAATCCCAATATCGACGCCCATACCCACAAATATATCACTACCGGACTTTCCGAAAATAAATTCGGAATCAATCTGGAGATGCTTCCTGCAATAGTGGATCTTGCCCGCTCGTTACCGGGAGTAGAACTTTCGGGATTGCACTTCCATATAGGCTCACAGATTACGGAATCCGAACCTTGGATGCTGCTTTGTGAGACTGTCAACCGCCTGCAGGACGAATATCGCGCAAAAGGTATCACATTCCGCACCATCAATGTCGGCGGCGGTCTCGGCATCGACTACGCCGACCCAGAGCGCCATCCCATCCCTGATTTCGAGACATATTTCAACACATTCCACAACCATCTGCATCTCGGCGCAGATCAGGAACTGCATTTTGAACTTGGCCGCTCGATCGTGGCCCAGTGCGGCTCGCTGATCACACGGGTGCTCTTTGTCAAGGAAGGAACCACAAAACGGTTTGCCATTGTCGATGCCGGCATGACCGACCTTATCCGTCCCGCCCTCTACAACGCACATCACAAAATCGAGAACATCTCCAATCCCTCGGGACCGCTGAAGCGTTACGACGTAGTAGGCCCCATATGCGAATCCTCCGACATCTTCGGAGAAGACGAGATGCTTCCCGAAGTACACCGCGGCGACCTCCTTGCCCTCCGTTCAGCCGGCGCCTACGGCGAAGCCATGGCCTCCCACTACAACTGCCGCCCCTTCCCCGCCACCATCTTCTCCCCCAACTGATTTTCGTTTTCTCAACAATATAATTGACAGGAGGATGTATCATTGAATATTTGATACATCCTCCTCGTTATATTCTATTGAATTTGCTTTAAGTACATGACAAAAATTTGAACACATCGAATTTCGGCTTGTAGAGCGGTCT
>OHDP01000707.1_pt1 | contig 19227 bp, 17 predicted proteins | sample 1567011 | NCBI WGS metagenome assembly OHDP01 (sample SAMEA3879532, study PRJEB24766) | human gut metagenome | biome: human-associated habitat; feature: feces | place: USA | collected 1985/1987
TAAGATCTTTCAGTACCGAATACCGGAACGACTGAAAGACGAGCTGCATCTGGGGATGGAAGTAATTATTCCTTTTGGAAAAGGAAACCGGCAGATCAAAGGTTATGTGACTTCATTATCAGAGACTTGCAATTATGATCTGTCAAAGGTGAAGGAGATCACAGACATTTCCAGAAACAGCGTGGCAATCGAAGCGAGACTGATCGCGCTGGCGGCATGGATGAAAGAGCAGTATGGCGGAACAATGATCCAGGCGCTTAAGACAGTGTTGCCAATCAAGCAGAAGGAGAATGCGAAGGTAAAGAAACATCTCCGTTTGCTGCTTACTGAGGAAGAGAGTCGAGAGAAGCTGGCTTTTTATCAGAAAAAGAATCAGAAAGCAAGAGCGAGACTTTTGGAAGCTTTGATGGAAGTACCGGTTCAGGATTATGAGCTGGTGACGAAAAAATTAAATGTGACGTTGCCTGTGATCCGGGCATTGGAAGAGCAGGGCGTGCTGAAGATAGAGTCAGAGCAAGTATACCGTAATCCGGTGAAACAGGCAAAGAAATCACAGCAGGAAATCATCTATACAGAAGAACAGCAGCATGTGATCCAGGGATTCCGGCAAGACTATCTGTGTGGAACAAGGAGAACTTATCTGCTTCACGGAGTGACCGGAAGTGGGAAGACAGAAGTCTATATGGAGATGATTCGCACTGTGGTCGGGCAGGGAAGGCAGGCAATCGTTCTGATTCCGGAGATCGCACTGACCTATCAGACAGTGATGCGGTTTTACCGCTGTTTCGGCGACAGAGTTTCTATCATGAACTCAAGACTGTCTGCCGGAGAACGTTACGATCAGATGATGCGTGCAAAGAGGGGCGAGGTCGATGTGATGATCGGACCACGTTCTGCACTTTTTACTCCATTTCCGGATTTGGGGCTGATCGTTATTGATGAAGAACATGAACCAACCTACAAGAGTGAGCAGGTGCCACGCTATCATGCAAGAGAAGTGGCAGTCCACAGGGCAGAAGTAGAAGATGCCAGTGTAGTGCTTGGAAGCGCAACTCCGTCCATGGAGGCCATGTACAGGGCAAGACTTGGTGAATATCAGCTTTACGAGATGAAGAACCGTTCCCATATGCAGCAGATGGCAACGGTGTATACAGTAGACATGCGTAAAGAACTGAAGAATGGAAACCGATCCATCTTGAGTGAGAAGTTGCAGGAATTGATCGAAGACAGATTGAATGCAAAAGAGCAGATCATGCTGTTTTTGAATCGCAGGGGATATTCTGGTTTTATTTCCTGCAGAGAATGTGGCCATGTAGTGAAATGCCCGCACTGTAATGTATCCTTGTCGGTACACAAAGGTGGAAAAATGGTCTGCCATTACTGTGGATATGAGCAGCCGAAGGTGACGGAGTGTCCGGAATGTGGTTCCCGTTATATCGGAGAATTCCGCGCAGGAACCCAACAGATCGAGGATATGGTGAAGGCAAGATTCCCACAGGCAAGAGTACTACGCATGGACATGGATACGACGAAGAAAAAGGATTCCCATGAACAGATTTTATCTGCATTTGCGAATGAAGAAGCAGATATTCTTGTGGGAACACAGATGATTGTAAAAGGGCATGATTTTCCAAAGGTCACGTTAGTCGGTGCATTGGCAGCGGATATGTCACTTTATACAGATGATTATCGTTCCGGTGAGCGAACATTCCAGCTTTTGACACAGGCAGCAGGCCGTGCCGGAAGAGGTGACAGACCGGGTGAGGTTGTGATCCAGACTTACGATCCGGAGCATTATGCAATCGAGGCTTCAGCAGCGCAGGATTATGAAGCATTCTATGAGAAAGAAATTCGCTACCGCAGTCTGATGGGATATCCACCGGTGGAGAACCTGATGGCAGTACTTGCGGCATGTGAAGATGAGGCACTTTTAGAGAAAGCGTGCAAGTATCTGAAGGAATACATTTTGCGGATCAAAGGGCAGGCACAGCTCAATGTGATTGGCCCGGCAAGTCCGGGAGTGGATAAGATCAAAGATATTTACCGGAGAGTGATTTATGTAAAAGCTCCGGAATACCGAACCTTAGTTGTATTAAAAGACAGGATGGAACAATATATAGAAATTAACTCAGGGTTTCAGAAAATGAGAATCCAATTCGATTTTAACCCAATGAATTTATAGAAAAGAGAGGAAAGAATAATGGCAATCAGAGAAGTAAGAGAGATGGGCGATGACGTTCTTGAAAAACAGTGTAAACCAGTGACGAAGATGACACTTCGTACAAAGATTTTAATTGAAGACATGCTTGATACGATGTATGAGAAGATGGGTGTGGGTCTTGCCGCACCGCAGGTTGGTATTCTCAAACAGATTGTAGTGATTGATGTCGGAGAGGGTCCGATCGTTTTGATCAATCCTGAGATCATTGAGACATCCGGTGAGCAGACAGGCGAAGAAGGTTGCTTAAGTGTGCCGGGAAAATGGGGAATCGTGACTCGTCCGAATCACGTAAAGGTACGTGCACTGGATGAAAATATGGAGGAATTCGAGATAGAAGGAGAAGAACTTCTTGCAAGAGCATTCTGTCATGAGATCGATCATCTGGGAGGACACCTCTATGTAGAGAAAGTAGAAGGAGAACTGCATGATTCACCGGCCTACAACGAGGAAGATATGGAATACGAAGTGGAGGAATAATTGATGAGAATAATTTTCATGGGAACACCGGATTTCTCTGTGGGAACACTGGAGGCACTGGTGGAAGCAGGACATGAGGTATGTCTCGTAGTGAGCCAGCCAGATAAACCAAAGGGACGCGGTAAAGAGATGCAGCCAACTCCGGTGAAAGAAGCTGCGATGAAACATGGAATTCCGGTTTATCAGCCTAAGAAAATCCGTGATCCGGAATGTGCAGAGGAACTGAGAAAATATAATGCAGATGTGATGGTTGTCATTGCATTTGGTCAGATCATTCCGAAAGAAATCCTGGAGATGACACCATATGGATGCATTAATGTACATGCTTCACTTCTTCCAAAATACCGTGGAGCAGCGCCGATCCAGTGGTCTATCATCAATGGCGAGGAAGTAACAGGTGTTACAACAATGCAGATGAACGAAGGACTGGATACAGGAGACATGATCCAGAAAGTCGAAGTGCCGATCACAGAAGAGGAGACAGGAGAAAGCCTTCATGATAAGCTTGCTGAAGCGGGAGCGAAACTTTGTGTAGAAACTCTGAAAGCCATTGAAGATCATACAGCAACTTTTGAGAAGCAGGGTGAGAGTCCAACAGAATATGCTAGAATGCTCGATAAAAAGCTTGGAAATATTGACTGGAATACATCCGCAGTACAGATCGAACGTCTGGTGCGTGGCCTGAATTCCTGGCCAAGTGCTTATACACATTGGGGCAAAAAGGTAGTGAAGATCTGGAGAGCAAAAGCTGAGGCTGACGGAACAGCAAAAGCAGAGCCTGGAACAGTTTTGAGCGTAGAGAAAGATTCCTTTACTGTTCAAACAGGGAATGGAGTCTTACGAGTTCTAGAACTTCAGATACCGGGGAAAAAGAGAATGGATACAGGAGCTTTCTTAAGGGGATACACAATTGAAAGCGGAGTTAAATTTACACAGGAATAAGAGTACTCTTGGAGGGGGACTACAGATAACAGGAGGTAATTAAAGTATGTATTATGGATTTTATTATGACTGGACTTATATACTGGTACTGATCGGTGTGGTTCTCAGCCTGTTTGCATCGTCCCAGGTGAAAGGAACATTTGCAAAATATTCGAAGATCCGCAGTTATTCGGGGATGACAGGACGAGAAGCGGCAGAACAGATTCTCAGGAGAAATGGAATCTATGATGTGCAGGTGACTCATATAGCGGGAAATCTGACCGATCATTATGATCCGAGAAACAAGACACTGGCGCTTTCTGATCCGGTTTATAATTCAACTTCTGTAGCAGCAATCGGAGTTGCGGCACATGAGTGTGGCCATGCAGTACAGCATTTTGAAGGGTATGCACCTTTATCAATCCGTGGGGCACTTGTGCCGGTCGTAAATTTCGGCTCCATGATTTCCTGGCCGTTGATCATTATCGGCCTGTTTATGAATGGCCAGATGTCCAGCTTCCTTATTGATATTGGAATTCTCCTCTTTATGGTAGCTGTGGCATTTCATCTTATAACACTTCCGGTGGAAATCAATGCTTCCAGAAGAGCAGTGAAGGTGCTTGGAAATTCAGGAATGCTCCGTGAAGACGAAGTTGGTGGAGTGAAGAAGGTACTTCGGGCAGCCGCAATGACATATGTGGCAAGTGCGGCCGCAATGATTTTACAGCTTTTACGTTTGTTGATCCTGACAAACGGACGAAGAAGGAATGACTGATAAAAAGAAAAAAATGCGGAGAATAGGAGATTATTTATGGGAAAACAGATCAATGAACGCGAGGTCGTTCTTGAGATTTTGATGGAAATAACAGAGAATGGAGCATATAGTCATAAGATTCTTGGAGATGTTCTGTCAAAATATCAATATCTTGAGAAACGTGAGCGTGCATTTATCACCAGAGTTGTGGAAGGTACTCTGGAACATATGATAGAAATTGATTATATCTTGAATCAGATTTCTAAGACAAAGGTTAAGAAGATGAAACCGGTCATCCGTAATATTCTTCGTAGCAGTGTCTATCAGCTGAAATATATGGACAGCGTACCGGATCATGCGGTGTGCAGTGAGGCAGTAAAGCTTGCGGTTCGAAAAGGATTTTCAGGTCTGCAGGGATATGTGAATGGAGTTCTGAGAAATATTGTCCGTAAGATGGACGAGATCGAGTATCCAAAAGAAGATGTCCAGAGATTGTCTGTGAAATATTCTGTCCCGGAATGGATTCTTTCTTTATGGAAGAAAGAATATGGGGAAGAGATCACAGAGAAGATGGCAGCAGATTTTCAGAAAGAGAAGCCAATTACGATCCGCTGTTGTATGAACCGGGTTACACCGGAAGTATTGAAAGAAAAACTGGAAGCAGAGGGAGCGAAGGTAGAAGCACATCCGTATCTTCCTTATGCGTTTTATCTTTCAGATTATGATTATCTGGAAGGTCTGGAAAGTTTTCAGGAAGGACTCTTTGCAGTGCAGGATATCAGTTCTATGTTTGTCGGAGAGCTGGCAGCTCCAAAAGCCGGCGATCATGTAATTGATGTCTGTGCGGCACCGGGAGGAAAATCACTTCATGTGGCAGAGAAACTTCAGCTGGCAGATGAAGCGGCAGCGAGAGAGAACGGAACAGAAGAAAAGGCAGGACGGGTTGAAGCAAGAGATCTGACCGAATATAAGACAGATTTGATCTGGCAGAATATCGACCGTTCCGGACTTGGAAATATTTGTGCAGTATGTAAGGATGCGTCAGTGTTTGATAAATATGACGAGGAAGCAGCAGATCTTGTGATCGCAGATCTGCCGTGTTCCGGGCTGGGAGTGCTTGGCAAAAAGCCGGATCTGAAATATCGCGTACAACCGGAAGATCTTGAAGAACTTGCAGATCTACAGAGAAAGATCCTGACTTGTGCACAGGCAATTGTTAAGGAAGGCGGAACATTGCTGTACAGCACATGTACCGTGAATCCGGGAGAGAACATAGAGAATGTGCACTGGTTTTTAAAAGAATATCCACAATTTGAGCTGGATGATATTACAGAAAATATTTGCAAAGAGTTAAAAAGTGATGTGATCGAGAAGGGATGTATCCAATTCTTCCCGGGAGTTCACGATTGTGACGGATTCTTTATTGCAAGATTTAAGAAAAAAGCATGATTTTCAGGAAATGTGAAAAAATAGAAAAAGTAGATAAACAATGTGAATAACTCACAGAAAAAACGAAATACAGGAGGAAAACTTTAAGATGAAGAAGGATATCCGTGCTTATGGATATGAAGAATTACAGAAAGAGATGGCAACGATCGGAGAAAAAGCATTTCGTGCAAAACAGATTTATGAATGGCTGCATGTGAAGCTGGTAGATCATTTTGATGAGATGACGAATCTTTCAAAGGCTTTGAGGGAAAAACTGGAAGAGAATTATGAGATTCTCCCGGTTGTTATGCTGGAGAGACAGATTTCCCAGATTGACGGTACGAACAAGTTCTTGTTCCGTCTTTATGATGGAAATGTAGTTGAAAGTGTTCTTATGAAATATAAGCATGGAAATTCTGTCTGTATTTCCTCTCAGGTCGGTTGCAGGATGGGATGTGCATTCTGTGCATCAACGATCGGAGGTCTGGTGAGAAATCTTTCTCCGTCTGAGATGCTTGGACAGATCTATCAGATTCAGAAGATAAGTGGTGAGAGGGTTTCAAATGTAGTGATCATGGGAACCGGTGAACCGATGGATAATTACGATAATTTCCTGAAGTTTATTCATTTACTTACAGATGAGCATGGATTGAACATCAGTCAGAGAAATGTCACCGTATCAACCTGCGGAATAGTTCCAAAGATGAAAGAACTGGCGAAAGAGCATTTACAGATTACACTTGCACTTTCACTTCACGGTTCCAATCAGGAAAAGCGAAGAAAATTGATGCCGGTTGCAAATAAATATGATATCACAGAAGTACTCGCGGCCTGTGATGAATATTTCAAAGAAACCGGCCGGAGAGTGAGTTTTGAGTACAGCCTTGTGCATGGTGTGAATGATACGGATGAGGATGCACAGGAACTGATTCATTTATTAAAGCACAAGAACTGTCATATCAATCTGATACCGGTCAATCCGGTAAAAGAGCGTGATTTTGTTCGTCCAAGCCGGAAAAGTGCTTTGAATTTCAAAAATAAACTTGAAAAAAGCGGAATAAATGTTACTATAAGAAGGGAAATGGGCTCTGATATTGACGGAGCCTGCGGTCAGCTCAGGCGCCGCTACGTAGAAACTGAAGGAGAATAGAAGGTATGAAGACATTTTCAATTACAGATGTTGGAATGGTGCGACAGGTAAATCAGGACTACGTCTTTACGACGGGAAAACCACTGGGTATTCTCCAGAACCTGTTCGTGGTAGCGGATGGTATGGGTGGCCATCAGGCAGGAGATTATGCTTCCAAGTGTACTGTGGAAGTGATGATCAAAGAGATTGCGAAGAGCGAGGGCGAGGATATTGAACGTGTTCTTGTAAAAGCAATCAAGGCTGCCAATCGTGAGATTATCAAAGAAGCATCCGGTGACGAACATCTGAAGGGGATGGGAACAACGGTTGTTGCCGCTACTGTGAAAGAACAGATGCTGTATTTTGCCAATGTGGGAGACAGCCGTCTGTATCTGATCAATCAGGGGATCCAACAGCTAAGTAAGGACCATTCTCTTGTAGAAGAGATGGTACGTCTTGGTGGAATTAAGCCGGAAGAAGCGAAGCATCATCCGGATAAGAATATTATCACAAGAGCGATCGGGGCAAAAGCTGATGTGGATGTGGACTTTTATGAACACCGTCTGAAACGGGGAGACATCATTCTGATGTGTACAGACGGATTAAGTAATATGGTGGAAGATGAAGAACTTTTCCATATTGTGCAGGGAAGCCGGGATATCGTCGAGGCAGGTGAGATGCTGGTGGAAGCAGCAAAAGAGAATGGAGGAACAGATAACATCGGAGTGGTATTGTTTGAGCCATTTGCAGATGAGGTGAGTGTATGATTAAAGAAGGAGTATTTTTAGGGAAACGATACGAGATACTTGGCCGTATCGGTTCTGGCGGAATGGCAGATGTCTATAAAGGCAAGGATCATAAGCTGAATCGTTTTGTTGCGATCAAGGTGCTGAAGAGCACGTATCGTTCGGATGAGACGTTTATTAAGAAGTTTTTAAGCGAAGCTCAGGCAGCAGCAGGATTGATGCATCCAAACGTAGTTAATGTCTATGATGTAGGGCAGGATCGCGGTCTTTATTATATGGTCATGGAGCTTGTAGAAGGAATTACGCTGAAGGATTACATTGAGAAGAAAGGAAAGCTTTCAGCAAAAGAGACAATCAGTATTTCCATCCAGATGGTGACAGGTATTCAGGCAGCGCATAACTGCCATATCATTCACCGGGATATTAAGCCGCAGAATATCATTATTTCCAAAGATGGAAAGGTTAAGGTTACTGATTTCGGAATCGCGCGGGCTACGACATCAACGGCAACACAGGCAGTAACAACGACAGTGATGGGATCTGTACATTACACATCTCCGGAACAGGCCAGAGGCGGTATTGTAGATGAGAAGAGTGATATCTATTCAGCAGGTATCACGATGTATGAGATGATCACCGGGCATGTTCCGTTTGACGGAGATTCGACAGTGACGGTTGCTTTGAAACATTTGAATGAAGTGATCAAGTCTCCAGCAGAAGAAGTTCCGGATATTCCGTACAGCCTGGAGTGCATTATTATGAAATGTACGCAGAAACTGCCGAATAAGCGTTATATGAGCTGCGAGGAGCTGCTTCAGGATCTGAAGCATTCACTGGTAGATCCGGAAGGGGATTTTGTTGTTCTTGATGGTGTGACAAAACGTATGCCGGCAACATCCCAGGATACAGGTCGGACTACTGTTGTTATGTCACCGGATGAACTGAATCGTATGAAGAATCGTCAGAATTATAATGATGATTATGACGATGATTATGATGATGATTATGAGGACGACTACGATAACCGCCGTAGAAGCCGTTATGATGATGACGGTGACTACGACGACCGTCGCAAAGACCGTTATGATGACCGGAATCGCCGTAAGAAGAATGAAGTAAATAAAGACACGAAGAAGATCATGAAGATTCTTATGGTTGTTGCCGGTGTTGTGATCGCACTTTTGATCATGTTCCTTGTAGGAAATGCAGTGGGCGTATTTAAAGGTGGAAAAGGAACGACTACACAGCAAACAGATTCAGAGATGGTAAAAGTACCGGATGTGACAGGCAAGACATATGAGGAAGCTCAGAAAGAACTGAACAAATATGATCTCGGAATCCATAAGTCAACTGCGCCTTCCGATACTGTTGCAAAAGGAAAGATTATCAGCCAGGATCCTGCTGATGGAAAGAAAGTAAAGAAGCATACAACAGTCAATGTTGTGATCAGCAGTGGTGAAGAAGCTAAGATGACAACGATTCCAAGTGTTGTTGGTTTGGCAGAAGCTGATGCAGAAAAAGCACTTCAGGCGAAGAACCTTATTGTGAAGAAAGGTGATCCTGTTTACAGTGATGATGTGGAGCAGGGAGAAGTTGTTTCTGTTAGTCCAAGTGAAGGTGCAGAAGTAAAAGAAGGAACAACGGTTACTCTTGTAATAAGCAAGGGAAATCAGCCGACAAAAGTTCCTAAACTTACCGGAAAGTCCCAGTCGGATGCTGAAGCAGCCCTTTCACAGGCAGGTTTGTCCGGAAATGCAACTGAAGATTACAGTGATACTGTAGAAAAAGGATTGGTTATTTCACAGGATACAGATGCCGGAAAAGAAGTATCTAAAGGTACAACAATTGGATATGTGGTGAGCAAAGGACCAAAGCTGACGGTGGTTCCAGTGCCAAGTATAATTTCTTTTGATAAGAATACAGCAGAGAAAAAGCTGAAAGAAGCAGGATTAACACCAGAGTATATTGGTGATGACTATAGTGATAATTATCCGAAAGGTCAGGTATTCTATCAGTCTGTCAGCGGTGGTACTCAAGTGGAAAAAGGAACAACAGTTCAGTATATGGTCAGCAAAGGACAGCAGCCTACAGATCCGGGACAGGGCTCTGGAACTGGTTCTGAAACAGAAGATTCTGGAAATCAATGATAACAGAGAGCAAGTATATGCAGGGAAAGATAATAAAAGGAATTGCCGGATTCTACTACGTGAATGTAGTAGAATCCGGAATTTTTGAATGTAAAGCAAAAGGTGCCTTTCGAAAAGACGGAATCAAGCCGTTGGTCGGTGATGATGCTGTGATCGAGGTGCTTGATGAAAAAGAAATGACAGGAAATATCACAGAGATCCTGCCGCGTAAGAATGAGTTGATTCGTCCGGCAGTAGCCAATATCGATCAGGCGCTGGTTGTGTTTGCAGTGACAAAACCGAAACCGCATTACAATCTGTTAGATCGTTTTCTTGTCATGATGGAACGAAAAGAGATACCTGTCGTATTATGTTTTAATAAGACAGATATTGCAAGCCATCCTGAAATTGCAGAATTGAAAGATATTTATACCGGATGCGGATATCCGGTGATCTTTACAAGTGCAAAGGAAGAAGAAAATATCAGTGAGTTAAAATCACTTTTAAAAGGAAAGACAACTTCAATTGCAGGTCCTTCCGGTGTCGGAAAGTCTTCTCTGATCAATCTTCTTCAGAGTGAAGTGAAGATGGAGACAGGAAGTATCAGTAAGAAGATTGACCGGGGGAAACATACAACAAGACATTCCGAACTGATCGTGATCGGAGAAGAGTCTTATATTATGGATACTCCGGGATTCAGCTCTCTTTACGTCAATGATTTCGAAAAAGAAGATTTAAAATATTATTTTCCGGAATTTACACCGTTTGAAGGACAGTGCAAGTTCAATGGCTGTGACCATATTCATGAACCCGGATGCGCTGTGAAAGAAGCAGTAGAAGAAGGGAAGATCCATAAGATCAGATATGAAGATTACACGGAGATGTACCGTGAACTAAAGGAAAGAAAGAGGTATTAAGTTTATGAAAAATATTTTAGCACCATCCATCCTCTCAGCAGATTTCAAGATTTTAGGAGAGCAGTTGAAATTAACAGAAGAAGCAGGCGCAGAGTATATTCATTTTGATGTGATGGACGGAATGTTCGTTCCAAGCATTTCCTTCGGAATGCCGGTTCTCGCATCAATCAAGGGAGCAACAACACAGACACTGGATGTTCATCTCATGGTGACAGAACCAATCCGTTATGTGGAAGAATTCGTGAAAGCAGGAGCAGATATCGTTACAGTTCATTATGAAGCATGTGAAGATCTGCAGGCAACAATTGATAAAATCCATGCAGCCGGAGCGAAAGTGGGAATTTCTATTAAACCAAAGACACCGGTTGAAGTGTTGCTTCCATATCTGGATCAGGCAGAGATGTTTCTGATCATGTCTGTAGAACCGGGATTCGGCGGACAGACATTTATTCCGGAATCACTGGAGCGTATCAGTGAATTGAGAAACCTTCTGAATGAAAAAGGACTTACAACTGATATTGAAGTAGATGGTGGAATCTATCATAAAAACGTGGCAGAAGTACTTGCAGCCGGAGCGAATGTAATGGTCTCAGGTTCAGGAGTTTTTAAAGGCGACATCAAAGATAATACAGCAAAGTTTATGGAGATTTTAAACGGCAATGTGTAAGAGAACAGTTATTGTGAGTGGGGGAATGCTGGAAGAAGATTTCGTCCTTCCGATTCTTGAGGCAGAAGAGACAGAATTTATTATTGGAGTAGATAAAGGACTCGCATTTCTTTATGAACATAAGATCAAGCCGGATTACATTGTGGGAGATTTTGACAGTGTACCGGAAGAAGTGATCGATTATTATAGAAAAGAAGCAAGTGTACCGATCCGGGAGTTCAATCCGGTAAAGGATGCGTCTGATACGGAGATTGCACTTCGTATGTGTCTTGGACTCAGAAGAAAAGAAATCTGGATTCTTGGAGGAACAGGAAATCGTCTGGATCATTTCTGGGCCAATGTCCAGTGCCTGAATATTGCACTTGAAGCAGGATCTCAAGCGATGATCTTAGACAGTCATAATAGAATTCGTCTGCTTGATCATGGAATCGCAATTCGCAGAGAAGAAGCTTTCGGAAAGTATTTTTCAGTATTTCCGATGCAATTTCCGGTTGAGGATTTCTGTATCAGCGGTGCAAAATATCCATTGCAGAATCATTTGCTCTCATCAGGAGACAGTTTGTGTGTGAGTAATGAGTTCGCAGAAGGTGAAGATGAAGTGAAGATCTCTTTTGTGTTTGGAAAAGTTGTTTTGATGGAGACGAGAGATTGAAATAAGGGATTTATAGGAGCATTCATGTAAGTTTTTGAAGAATGGCCCACTTTGTGGCTCACTAATCTTGGATGTTTTTATCGAAGCTCTAATGCAGTAACAACGCAACAATTACATAAAAAGAGTTGCTATTTTTATGAATTTGTCATATACTATTCTTAGATAGAGAGCCTATCTTCGGGAGAGTTCCTGCCATATAAGTGGAAGATTTTAAACTCGGGAGAGCTCCTGCCATATAAGTGGAGAATTTTAAACTCAAAGGGAGCGTTAGCTCCCTTGTTTTCGTATAAGGAGAAATAAAAGGAGATACGGATGGAAGAATTCAAATTATATAGTGTTTCGGATGATTATGTGGAATGGTTGCGTAAGGATTTTCCAAACGTATATTCTAACAAAATTAATTCTAGAACACATACTAGGAAATATTTGGGTGTAGTTTTGCAGATTGGACAATATCATTATTATGTTCCGATGTCATCGCCCAAAGATTCGGATTATCAGATTGCAGGAGAAAATAAGGTCATTAAGAAAAGCATTGTGCCAATTATACGAATTGTAGTAAAAAATAAAGATGGTGAAAAAGAATTAAAGGGCACACTCAGAATTAGCCATATGATTCCGGTACCTACATCAGAACTTGAATTATATGATTTGGAAAATGAATCAGATAGTACGTATAAGGATCTCGTTCACAATGAAATGATTTTTATACGTAAACATCGTGAGAAAATTATTTCAAATGCCAAAGTGATGTACAATCAAAAAGTATCAAATGATACAACGGCTGGGTATGTGAAATCAGCACTAGATTTTCAAGCACTAGATAAGTATGAAACAATAGATTCAAGCCTGTACCCAGTAGTATAAAATAGTAGATGAAAATTTAGTAGAAAACATATTGATTTTGTGAATGAAATTGGGGAATATATGCACATAAAATAAAAACTTTCGAGGTTTTTATCGGAAATGGTGCTTGCACCAAGTCTGGGTTTGAAAAAGTCCGTTACAATATACAGAGGTGTTATATATATTGTAATGGACTTTTTGTATATATTCTAGAAAAATCAGGAGGTGTGTATGGTAATAGGAATTATAGAAGATGATAAATTGTTAAGAAAAGCATTAGATAGATCTTTGAAAAATCAAGGGTATACAACGATTCTTGCCGCTTCAAGAAAAGAGGCAATTAAAAATATAGATAGTTCTGTAGATTTGTTGATCGTAGATATTGGATTGCCGGATGGGGATGGAATAAATCTATATCAGGAGCTTCAAAAAAATGGGAAAATTCCAGCTATTTTTTTAACTGCAAAAGATGATGAAAAAGATATGTTAAAAGCGTTTGATACAGGAGCAGATGATTATGTGGTCAAACCATTTTCAATAAAGGTATTGCTAAAACGTATAGAAGTTGTTTTAAAGAGAAAATCGAATGAAAATACTTTTATGTGCGGACAGGTTATCTTGTATTCTGATAGAAAACAGGTTTTTGTTGGAGAGACGGAAATATTTTTGACAGTCAAAGAGTATCAGCTTTTAGAATATCTTATTATGAATCAGAATCAGGTTCTTACAAAAGAGATGATAATGGAAAATATATGGGGAATCGATAGTGAATTCATTGATCCTAACACAATTAGCGTTATGATCAGTAGATTGAAAAAGAAATTAAATGATTCATCGAATGTTATAAGTAATGTATTTGGAATGGGATATAGAATGGGAGATTAGCATGGTTGTAGCAATTTCTACAGTACTTTTAATAGGTTTCATACTCGGAGGAAGTACTGTATATTTAGTGGAAAATCATTTAAGAGCGAAGGAAATGAATAAAATATATAAATTGACGGAATCCTTAATAAACGGCAATGAATTAGATGGTTCAGATATCGGGAAAGAAACGCTTTATTCCAAAACTACCAATCAATTAATCCGTTTACAGGAAATGTTAGAAGGAAGAAGAAAAGAGGCCGAAAAAAGTCGATATGAGATACAGAAATTGATTTCTGAGATTGCGCATCAACTACGGACACCGTTGTCAAATATAAAAAATTATACGGAATTGCTGCAAGAATCATTGAATGAAACGCAAGAAGTATTGAATGCAGAATACATGAAAGACTTGCGAATAAGTGAAGAACAATTATGCTTTTTGGTGGAGAGCTTTATAAAAACTGCCCGATTAGAGCAAGGAATCATACAAGTTCACATGCAAAAAGAAAATCTTGTCGAAACGATTCTAAATGCGTTGGGGCAAATACAGAAAAAGGCAGAAGAGAAAGAAATCTTTTTTCAAGTAGAATTGCCAGAGAAAATCATTTGCGAACATGATAAAAACTGGATGTGTGAGGCGTTTTATAATGTGTTTGATAATGCAGTCAAATATAGTAAAAACAACAGCACGATCAATATCACAATGAAACAGACAGAAATGTTTTATAAAATTCAAGTAAGAGATTATGGAATCGGGATAAGAGATGGAGAAGAAAATAAAATTTTTCAAAGATTTTATCGTGGTGAGCAGGCAAGAGGGCAGGAAGGATGCGGAATTGGTTTATATCTTTCCAGAGAGATTGTTCTATTACAAAAAGGGATGATGAAAGCAAAACAAATGAAGCCAGGGCTGCTTATAGAGGTAAATCTTCCGGTCGAGACAGTTCATATGCAGCTTGTAAGAAGTTTGTAAGAGGTAGCATGTATAATAGATTATGGCTGAGTTAAAGGTAGCATTTACGAAAGGAGTTTACAGAAAAGATGGATATAATCAAAGCCATGAATCTAAAAAAATATTATACATCCGATACATATGAAGTGCGTGCTTTAGATGGTGTGTCGTTGACTGTGGAAGATGGTGAATTTATAGCAGTTGTCGGTACGTCAGGATGCGGAAAGACAACACTTATGAACATCTTAGGAGGTCTTGATACTCCGGATTTTGGAGGTGTCTGGATCAGAAATACAAGTTTAAAAGATCTTAACAAGGAAGAAAGAACGATATTCAGAAGAAGAAATATCGGATTTGTATTTCAGCAATATAATTTGATACCTTCTCTTAGTATACGTGAAAATATTGTCCTCCCAATGAGACTGGATGGCAAGGAAATCGATGTAGATTTTTTCAATGAGATTGTTGAAATACTAGGACTAAAAGATAAATTAGAACGTCTTCCATCAACGCTGTCCGGAGGGCAGCAACAGCGAGTTTCTATAGCACGGGCATTATTAACGAAACCAGCTATTGTCCTGGCGGATGAACCGACCGGAAATCTGGATTCTGTTACAAGTATGGAAGTCGTAGGATTACTAAAATCCTGTGCCGCAAGATTTCATCAGACGATATTGATCGTGACGCATCAAGAAGAAGTCGCACAGATGGCAGACAGAGTAATACGCATGTCTGATGGGAAAATCTATACAAGAGATTGTAATGATTGTTAGGAGCTATCACTATGTTTCACAAGAACATTCCAAATAACAATAAAGACATAATCCGATTCCTGGCTAAAAATTTTGCGGGCACAAAAAAGATGAGAAATACGATTTTATTTTGCTCAGTAGTAATCGGTATTGTTGCTATAACCATGGTCTTCGGAATCTCCTGTGGAAAAATACAAGCAGAAGAAATAAGATTAATCAGAGAAAATGGAACTGCTTCTTCGGGGAGAATAGAAGATGGAACAGAAGAACAATATGCAAAATTAAAACAACTGGATTATATAAAACGGGTTGGAAAAAGTATTTTTGTAGGTGAAGCTACAGACATTTCAGATGATAATGCAAAAACGATATGTGATGTAGTATGGGCTGACTCAGAAAGCTGGAACAATTTTTTGAAGCCTGCATATACCAATATAATTGGAAGCTACCCACAGAAAAAGGATGAAATTCTATTGTCTAAGCGGGCATTGAAAAAACTTGGTATTTCTGAACCGGAACAGGGAATGGAAATAAACTTAGATGTATACAAAGGTCTGTTCGAACATTCGAAAGAAAAATTCAAACTATGTGGATGGTATACGGACTCTGGAAATAAATTAGCAATCGGATATATTTCACATGACAAAATTAATGAGTTAAACCTGGAAAAGGGTCCCTATACTTTACTTTTCAGTCAGAGCAATCATTTAAGCAGAAGCAAAACAGAAGAAAAATTATATCAGGCATTGCCGATGAAGAGTGCAGATCAGAAGATATACGTTTCTGATACAGCACAATATACTGCCGTTTCTAAATTCGCAGGTGGATATGAGATGGTGATATTAGGAACGCTAGGTATTTTGTGTGGAATATATTTCCTTGTGCGTAATGTTCTTTGGATATCCATGAGTGAAGATATTCAAAATCTCGGATTACTCCACACGATTGGAGCTACAGAAAGACAGATCACAAAAATATACCGGAAACAAATGCGGTTACTCATGTTAAAAGGTTCTGTCTTAGGGAGTTTGATTTCTGTATTGATTTTGGTCTTATTGATACCGGAAATATTAGGGTTTCATTTTTATCAGGAAATGGGAGGAAATATGATACTTTCCTTTTTCAGACCATGGATTCTTTTTCTTTCTGTTGTATTTGTAAATGGAATTTTGTGGATAGCATCAGAAGGCGTTATTAGAAAAATAACAAATCTGTCTTGTATCGAGAGTGCCACTTATGATGGAAATATGGGTGACAGAAAAGTAAAACATCCTGGAAAACTGGTGTTGAAACGCTCTGAGACAGGAGAAATGTTTTATATTGCATGGGGAAATATAACACGTCATAAAGCACGATTTATCATTACAAGTATTTCCATCTTTTTAGGAGTTCTGTCTTTTATTCTAATGAATGTACTTACAAATGGATGCGATTATAAGCATCTTCTTGAGAAACGCCCTGATTTTTTGCTGGCAGGAGAGTTTAGCGAATTCGGGAAAAGCCAGGGATGTGGGGAAGAATATAAAACCAGAGAAATCGATGTTGATCCTTTGTTAACACAGGGAGACGGTGTGGAACTGTTGTATGACAATGATTATGATGAATTTTCACCAATTTCTCAAGAGTTAGAGAAAAAACTACACAAGATAGATGGTATTGATTGGGAGAACTCCAATCTGATTGAAGGAGCCTATGTAGATACGGTTATATCTAAGAAAGGCATTCGTCCCTATGACGAGGGGCTTTCGAATCTTACAGATGACAATATGGTGGAAGGATTCAGTTGGGATACTGTGCAGATTTTAAATGACAATCAAATCTTGTCGCTTGAGAAATACGTTCAGGATAATCAACTCAATATTGATTTGAAATCTTTGGAAGAAGGAAATGGCGTGTTGCTCATACATGATCATATGCTGACTCCGGAACAACAAAAACTTGCAGATAAAGCAATTGGCGAACCGGTATATTTTAAAACGCTGCTTTCAAAAGAAGATGCAATTCGTAGAAAAGAACTAATCAATTCAGAGAGTGAAGAGAAACAACAGAAAGACGAATTTCCTCAAAAGGAATCCGAAACATTTACTCTATGCGGTTATTTAGACAGGCAAAGTGATAATTTCCCGGAAATACATCAATCCTGGCACGGAGAAGGAAACTTATATTATTTTATTAGTGAGAAAGGCTTTGAAAAGATACCGACGGAGAAAAAGAGATTAACAATGGAATTGACTGCTGATCCGGGAAAAGAACTTTATGTGGAAACACAGATCAACGAGCTGATATCCGAGGAAAATAAGAAACGATCCGAAATGACAGAAGTATCAATGGATGAAGGAACCGGCGAAGCAGGAGTTTTTGTTATCTGTAAATCAGATCTGATGCAGCAAAAAGAAACATATATGAGAGGAAATCGAATTCTCTTAGGTGCTGTAAGTATCATATTATTCATTGCGGGATTGACTAATTATTGTAATGTTGTATTTACCGGGATGTACACTCGGAGAAAAGAATTTGATATTATGAAAAGCATTGGGATGACCGATAAGCAAATGAAATTAATGCTTTTTGGAGAAGGCAGTTTTTATTTTATGTGTGTGATGGGATTGTTGTTTACTGTAGGAATGGTCACTTTGGTTGGAGTAAAGATTTATATGGAAAATAAATTGTCATATTTTACATTTCATTGGCCGATCCTTAGTACTGTAGGTGTAATGTTTTCTTTAGTGCTTATTAATGTTGTGGTTACACATTTCATATGTAAGAAGACCTGAAAGGGAAAAGCCTAAGTGGGAAGATACCATCACAAACCGAATGATGCACTGGGCATATACACCGGAATAGAAAGAAGCAGTAGGATATCGCATAGGCACAGTGGATATGATATACTGTGTCTATGCGATATAAAAGAAAAGTACAATGTGAATTTATGGAGAGATTATGATGAAAAAATCATTATCCTATTCTGCAATAACGCTTGCAGTAACTCTTGTTATTGGTCAGATATTACTTATTTTGTTTTCTGAAGGAAATTCAATTGGTTCCTCTGTCTTGTTTATTTTAATGAACTTAACGCCAATGTTTGTTGCGATTGCTTTTGCAAAATCAGATGGGCAGAAAGCAGTGCTCAAAGATATGTTTTTGCAGAGAGAGTCTATCTACTCATATATCTTGGCAATCGGTAGTGTATGCGTATATTATGGTGTTTCATTTATAATGGGAAATATATCGTTGACAGGCGGAACAATTATTTCAGTATTGGTATATATGCCATGGACAATCCTGCAAGGTGGATTAGAAGAATGTGGTTGGAGATGGTATTTGCAACCAAAGTTTAATATAAAGTCATATGTATTAAAAATGTTCTTAATATCAATCGTGTGGTTTTTATGGCACATTCCAATTTATAGATTACCTTGGATTACAGCTGGATCTAGTAATTATCTAATATTCTATCTAATGATATTAGGAAATACATTTATGTTTGGAACAATAAAAGAATATTCCAAAGGTGTGTTACCCTGCGTAATCGCACATATTTTAATAGATTCGCTAGCTGCAGCGATGCTTGTAGGAAGCAATATTGTTAAAATTGGAATATTGGTAGCGTTTGAAATAGCGATATCTATTTTTATAGTTAAAGCAAAAATAATAACAAGAATCATTACTATTTTATTGACAGAACTATTAAAATGATATATAATCCTTATTAAGAACTAATCCTAATAAGGAGGACTAATGACAAGTAGGAGAAATACCATTCAAAAAGATC
>OHDP01000710.1_pt1 | contig 19196 bp, 10 predicted proteins | sample 1567011 | NCBI WGS metagenome assembly OHDP01 (sample SAMEA3879532, study PRJEB24766) | human gut metagenome | biome: human-associated habitat; feature: feces | place: USA | collected 1985/1987
TAGGTGCCAGCCCTAATTTTTCAACTGCTCAAAAAACTTTAGCGGACAGTAATAATTCGAAAACGCCCACTCGCCGATAGCGGCAAGACCGGAATGGTTGCTCAGATCGAGCGATTCCAGGCCTGCACCGGCAAAAGCGAGATCGCCTATCGATACAAGCGACGCCGGCATCTCAATGCTCTTCAGCGCCACGCATCCGGCAAATGCCGATTCTCCGATTGATTTCAGGCCTTCTGGGAGCTGCACGTCGGTCAGAGCTTTGCAGTTGAGGAATGTCGACGCCGGCAACTCCGTGATGTCGGCCAGAATGGTCACCTCGCTGAGCATGGGGCAATCCTTGAACATCCGGTCGCCCAGGGAGGTCACCGAGGCGGGCACGGTGATTTTCTCGAGTGCGGGGAGCGAAGAAAAGGCTCCCGCCCCGATGGTTTTCACCGTTGACGGAATCTCGATTTCACGGGCGCCGATATTGCCCAGGGCGCCTGCCTGAATGGCCACGATACCGGCCGGAAGTTTCACTGTGGTTGCGGGCACCTGCAGCAGGGCGGCCTCGGGGAGGATGTCGGCGCCGGAGGTCATTATGCCCGATTCGATCCTGTCGCCGCTGTAGGCGGCCACGGTGGCACCCGAGAGGTCGAGCGTGTGGAGATTGCGGAGATTGCGGATGACGTCGAAGTCGCTGGCGTCGATTGAGCCGGTGACTGTGAGCGAGGTCTCGTCGGGGCTGACCTGCGAAGCGAGCGAACCGGGCGTGGCTTCAACCACGGCGGCGCAAGCCACAGCGGAGGCGCCGACCAGCAGGGCGGCGGAGAGAATATGGCGGAAAAGATTCATGTGTACGTGATTTTACACACATATAACTGCGAAACTACCGATTTATTGCCCTGACATGGAAAATTGGAGCACGGGCGCACAATATATCACAGATTATAGTTAACTTTGCAACATCTGATGCGCTATGGGAAGAAACCGATTGAAATCGCTGATATGGGTGGTGGCGGCAGCCGCCGGTTTATGCTCTGTGTTGTCATGCGGAGGCCCGCGCACACCGTCGCTGGTTTGCGAGGCGGCATCGGCCACGGCCAATGAGATCGCCTTCGTCGGAGCGGCCGACGATGCCTCGCGTGTGCCTCAGCTTTTCGCGGCCTCGCATGCCTCCGAGGCCTCCGACTGCGGCACTGACGCGGCGGGAGCCGACCACGGCCTCATCCATCACACTGCGGTAATGGCCATCCTCCTCCCCTACGACACCGTGAGGGCACACAACCGCTATGAACGGCATCTCGACTCCATGCCTCCCGCCGGCGTGAAACTGCGCATCAACTATCTCGGCGCCCCGCTGGCGCGCGTGTTCAACGACAGCAACAAGGTGCAGATTGCAGCCGCCGAGCAGATCGGCATAGCTCCAATGCACACCCTTCGCGACGCCTGGGACAACGCGCAGCGCCTCGAACGGCTCAGCAGTTGCGAGGAATACTATCTCGACAACCTCACCCACTCCATCCCCTATCTGGTGCCGCGCGCCCACCGGCTGCTGAAAGATATCGGCGCCGCTTTCCGCGACTCGCTTCAGGCTCGCGGCGGGGGAGCCTACCGCGTGAAGGTGACAAGTGTGCTCCGCACACCCTCGCTGGTGCGACAACTGCGCCGGCGCAACCGCAACGCTGTCGACACATCGGCCCACCTCTACGGCACTACATTCGACATCTCGCACATCAACTTTATCTGCGACTCTCTCACCGTGGCCCGCACCCAGGAGGACCTGAAGAACCTCCTCGGCGAAGTCATCGAGAACGAGCGCCGCAACGGACGCTGCTACGTGAAATATGAGCGGAAGCAGAGCTGCTATCACGTCACCGCCCGATAATCCTCACTACTATGTTAAAAAAGATTCTGAAATGGTGCGCATGGATTGCAGGCTCGGCAGTGACACTTCTGCTGCTTGCATGCACGCTGATTGTGTGGATTCTCACCCCGGTCAAACTCACCCCGATGGTGGAGCGCGAGGCCTCGCGCTATCTCGACGCCGACGTGAAACTGGCACGCGTGGAGCTGACATTCTGGAAGACCTTCCCGCGGATGCAGCTCGAGGTTGACTCTCTGCAGGTGATCTCGCGGTCGCTCGACCATCTGCCGCAGGCCGACCGCGCCAACCTCCCCGCCGACGCCGACTCGCTCCTCTCCATACGCCATTTCAACGGTTCGCTCAATGTGGTGAAGCTTCTGGCGGGCAAAATCGCCCTCCATGATGTGGTGTTCGACCGACCGGCCGTCAATATCGTCCAGGTCACCGACTCGGTGGCCAACTGGCGCATTTTCCCTGAAACTGAGGAAGAGACCGACACCACACCCATATCCGTCCCCGACATATCGATCAACTCATTCCGCATCGTCAACTCCGGACCGCTGCGGTTTCGTTCGCTCATCGACTCGCTCGATGTGAGCGCACGCCTGCAAGATGTGTCGTGCGACGGCGCCGACGCGCCCCGCTACAGCATCGCGTTCCGGGGCCACATGCGGCTCCCGTTCCTCAGCGAGTTCCGGCTCTCGGAACTTACTTTCGGTCTCGACGGCACTCTGCGCTGGCACCACGACACCCCGCTGGCCGTGGAAGCCGACAACATGCATCTCACCCTCGACGACTACCGGTTTGACTTCTCCACCGCCCTCGACTTCTCGGGCGAGCCTGCAGTGACCCGCTTTACCGGCAGCATCGACGCCATTTCCATCGAGCAGGCGCTGAAACATCTGCCGCCGCAGGTGCGTCCTCTGGCCGAACCGCTGAAAACCGACATGAAGCTGTCGGCCACCGTGGAGTTCACCCGCCCCTGGGTGCTCGCCGACACCATTCTCCCCTCGCTCAAAGCCACTCTTGAGATCCCCGACTGCCGGGCTCAGTACCAGACGCTCCGTTTCAGCGAATTTGCCGGACAGCTCGAGGTGGACCTCGACGGCAGCGACATGAACCGCTCCATATTCCATCTGAATAAATTCCATATTGTCGGCGCGGGCGTGAATCTCGATCTGAATCTCCGCGCCACCGACATCGTCAAAGACCCCAATATCGCCGGCAACTTCCGCGGCACCGTCGACCTCGGGCGCATACCGCCCCGTCTGCGCAGCCGCATCCCCGTGCACATCACCGGTCTGCTGAGCGGCAACGCCGATTTCCGTCTGCGCATGAGCGACCTCTCGGAGGCCAACTTCCACCGCCTCTACGCCGACGGCGAGCTGATGCTCCGCAACATCTCGGCCGACGCTCCCGGCATGATGCAGGCACGCATGCGGCTGGCCCGTCTGCAATTCGGCACCGACAACAGTTTCGTCTCCGCCGGCGGACAGAAAGTCGACTCGCTGTTACAGGTGTCACTTAAAATCGACACCCTCTGGGCCGACGGCATGGGTATGAATCTCGAACTTAAGAACTTCCGCGCCGGAGCCGGCACCGTCAACCGGCAAGGCTCGGCCGACACCACCGAGATAAACCCCTTCGGCGGATACATAGCCATGGAGCGTCTGAAATTCGACTCCACCACCGACTCCATGCGTGTGCGATTGCGCGACGCCGCGGCCGGCGGCTCCCTGCGCCGTTTCAAAGGGGAGGCACGCTCGCCGCTGATGAATCTCAAAGTAGCCGCCGGGCGCCTGCTGTTCGGCCAGCAGCTCGGCCGATTCGCATTGCGCGACGCCGACCTTGATCTCACCGTCCACATGCGCCGGCGCAAGCATCACCGTCCTCCCCACGCTCCCGCTTCCGGCGTCGGCGCCCCTGCCGGCGCACCCGGCAGCGCACCGGGTGCCGCTGCGGCGCAGCCTGCCTATGGCGACGTCGACCTCACGCTCGACTCCAAGGACCGCAATTTCATGCGCAACTGGGATTTCTCGGGCCACATACGCGCCGGTCGCGGCAGTTTCGCCACCCCCTATTTCCCGCTGCGCAACCGCCTGCGCAACATCAACCTGACTTTCTCCTCCGACTCCGTGAGACTGAAAGATCTCACGCTGCGCTCGGGACAGAGCGATTTCCGCATCAACGGCACCATCACCAACCTGCGCCGCGCTCTCACCGCACGCCGCAACAACACTTTAGGCGTACAGTTTGACATCGTCAGCGACACCATCAATGTCAACCAGATCGTGCAGGCGCTCTTCGCCGGACCGGCGCTGGCGCAGCAGACCCCATCGGAGAATCTCTGGAGCGACGACGACACCGACACCGACGTTGACACCACAAAGGCCGTGACCGACACGCTGCCCCTGCTGATGCCCCGCAACATCGACGCCCATCTGCGCGTCAGCGGCGCCAACGTGCTCTATTCCGACCTGGTGCTGCACCGCTTCAGCGGAGATCTGCTCCTCTTCGACGGCGCCCTGAACCTGCGCGACCTCTCGGCCGCCACCGACATCGGCTCAATCTCGCTCAACGCCCTCTATCAGGGCGCGCAGCCCGATTCACTGTCGTTCGGCATGGGCATGAAAGTCGACCGCTTCCGCCTCGACCATCTCGAGACGCTTGTGCCCGCCATCGATTCCATCATGCCACTGATGGAGAGTTTCGCCGGCATCGTCAACGCCGACGTGGCCGTCACCACCGACGTCGAACGCAACATGGACATAAACCTGGCATCGCTCCGCGCCGCCATCCGCATCGCCGGCGACTCGCTGGTGCTTCTCGATCCCGAGACTTTCAAGACCGTGAGCAAATGGCTCCTGTTCAAGGACAAGAAGCGCAACATGATCGACCACATGGAGGTGGAGGCCGTGGTGGAGAACAACGCCGTCACCCTCTACCCCTTCATCTTCAACATCGACCGGTATCGCCTCGGCGTGATGGGCCACAACGACATGGCCATGAATCTCAACTATCATATCTCGGTGCTCAAATCGCCCATCCCGTTCAAATTCGGCATCAACATCAAGGGCACACCCGAGAAAATGAAAGTGCGCCTCGGTGGCGCCAAAATCAAGCCAGGCATGGTGCTCGAGCGGCATGAAATCGCCGACAACACCCGTGTGAACCTTGTGCAGCAGATCGAGAACGTGTTCCGCCGCGGAATGTCGAAGGCGCGCGCCGGCAAAGTGCGCTTCCCCCTGGCCTCCCGACCCGAAGCCACCGGCGGCATCGACCGCGACGCTCTGCGCGAAGCCGCGGCAACCGTCGCTCCCGACGCCGACGACCGTCTCAGCTATGCCGACTCGCTCCGCATGATCGAGGCAGGCCTAATCGAGAATCCCGACTCCACCCGATTCCCCACGAAACTCCCGATTTTGCAGAGTGGGAAAAAATGATTAAATTTGCGCGCTATTAATCACCTTCCAATTACCCTACCGGAATGGAAAAGAAACACATCGCAGACAGAATCCAGAAGCTGGCCGTATCGGCCACCCTCGCCATGTCGCAGAAGAGCAGCGAGCTCAAAGCCGCCGGCGTTGACGTTGTAAACCTCTCAGTAGGCGAACCCGACTTCCCTACTCCCGAACATATAAAACAGGCCGCCAAGAAGGCCATCGACGACAACTATTCGCATTATTCACCCGTGCCCGGCTACATGAGCCTCCGCCAGGCCATCGCCGACAAGCTCGCCCGTGAGAACCACACCAACTATTCTCCCGCCGAAATCGTGGTATCGACAGGCGCAAAGCAGGCTCTTAGCAACGCCCTGATGGCCGTGATCAACCCCGGCGACGAGGTAGTGATCCCCGTGCCCGCATGGGTCAGCTACGTGGAGATGGTGAAACTCGCCGAGGGCACCCCGGTGCTCGTGCCCGCCGGTGTCGACCAGAACTTCAAGGTCACCCCCGAGCAGCTCGAAGCCGCCATCACCCCCGCCACCAAACTGGTGCTCATCTGCTCCCCCTCAAATCCCACGGGCGCCGTCTACACCCGCAGCGAGATGGAGGGCATCGTGGATGTGCTGCGCCGCCACACCGGCGTGTGGCTCATGTCCGATGAAATCTACGAACACATCAACTACACTCCCGAAGGCCACGTGTCGTTCGGCGAGTTCCCCGAAATAAAAGACAGGCTGATCATCGTCAACGGTGTCTCCAAGGCCTATGCCATGACCGGATGGCGCATCGGCTATCTGGCCGCACCCGCCGACGTGGCCAAGGCTTGCTCCAAACTGCAGGGACAGACCACCTCGGGCACCTGCTCCGTGGCGCAGAAAGCAGCCGAAGCCGCCTACACCACCTCGCAGGAATGCGTGGCCGAGATGCTCGAGGCTTTCCGCCGCCGCCGCGACCTCATTGTGGGTCTCTGCCGCGCAATCCCCGGCATGAAGCTCGAGGAGCCTCAGGGCGCATTCTACATCTTCCCCGAGGTGAGCGCCTTCATCGGCCGCAGCTACACCGCAGCCGACGGCTCCCGCAAAACCATCGCCGACGACAACGACCTGGCAATGTATCTGCTCGAAGAAGCCCACGTGGCCACCGTGGCCGGCTCGGCATTCTGCCTCCCCGGCTATATCCGTCTGAGCTACGCCGCAGCCGACGACCAGCTCGTCGAAGCCATGGACAGCATCGCCAAGGCTCTCGCCCGTCTTTCGTAAAACCTGAAAGACCATCGCCTGTCTTTAGTAAAACTTAAAATTTATTGCCGAAATGAATTTCACCGACGAACTCCAGTGGCGCGGCATGATCCACCAGATGATGCCCGGCACCGACGAATATCTCAAAAAGGGGATGACAAGCGCCTACCTGGGCATCGACCCCACAGCCGACTCGCTCCACATCGGCCACCTCGTGGGCGTGATGATGCTCAAGCACTTCCAGCGCTCGGGCCACAAGCCCATCGCTGTCATCGGCGGCGCCACCGGCATGATCGGCGACCCCTCGATGAAGAGCCAGGAACGCAAACTGCTCGATGTCGACACCCTGCGCCACAACCAGGAATGCATCAAGAAGCAGCTCGCAAAATTCCTTGACTTCGATTCCGACGCGCCCAACGCTGCCATCCTCGTCAACAACTACGACTGGATGAAGGACTGGTCGTTCCTCGACTTCATCCGCGAGGTGGGCAAGTGCATCACCGTCAACTACATGATGGCCAAAGACTCCGTGAAGAAACGTCTCTCGGGCGAATCGGGCCAGGGCATGTCGTTCACCGAATTCTCCTATCAGCTCCTCCAGGGCTACGACTTCCTCCACCTCTACCGCACCCACAACTGCCACCTGCAGCTCGGCGGTTCCGACCAGTGGGGCAACATCACCACCGGCACCGAGCTGATCCGCCGCATGGCCGGCGGCGAAGACGCTTTCGCTCTCACCTGCCCCCTGATCACCAAGGCCGACGGCGGCAAATTCGGCAAGACCGAAAGCGGCAACGTGTGGCTCGACCCCGCACGCACATCCCCCTACCAGTTCTACCAGTTCTGGCTCAACGTATCCGACGAAGACGCCGAAAAATACATCAAGATCTTCACTGTCCTCACCCGCGAGGAGATCGCCGACCTGGTGGCGCAGCAGCAGCTCGACCCCGGCGCACGCCCCCTGCAGAAGCGCCTCGCCAAGGAGATCACCACCATGGTGCACTCGGCCGAGGACTACGAGATGGCCGTCGAGGCCTCGCAGATTCTCTTCAGCAACAAGGCCGCCGACATCCTCCACAAAATCGACGAAGCAACGCTGCTGGCCGTCTTCGACGGTGTGCCTCAGTTTGAGATTTCCCGCTCGCTGCTCAAAGAGGGCGTGAAACTCGCCGACCTCCTCACCGACCACGCTCCCGTCTTCCCCTCGAAGGGCGAGCTGCGCAAACTGGCCCAGGGCGGCGGCTTCTCAATCAACAAAGAGAAGATTGCCGACCCCTACACCCCCGCCTCCGAAGCACTCCTGCTCAACGACCGCTACATCCTGGTGCAGAAAGGCAAAAAGAACTACTTCCTGCTCAAAGTCACCGACTGACTCCTATGGAGAGGCGGCTTTCCAGCCGCCTGCTACCGTAGATAGTCGGAAACACTTTCATCTGAACCCTCAACTGTCATGGCGCAGCTGATGCTCATAATCAACCCGATTTCGGGCACAGGCAGCAAGAAAGGCATCGCCGACCAAGTGGTCGCGGCCATGGCTGCCTGCGGCCACGAAGTCGACGTGCGTCTTACCGGCGCGCGAGGTGACGCCACACGCCTGGCGTGCGAGGCCGCCGACAACGGCTACCACGGCGTGCTCGCCTGCGGCGGCGACGGCACCGTCAACGAGACCGCACGCGGCCTCTGCGGCACCGCCACAGCCCTCGGCATCCTCCCCGCCGGCTCGGGCAACGGTCTGGCACGCCACCTCCAGATACCCATCGACATCGATCTGGCACTCAAAGTCATAGCCTCGGACAACATCGTAGATTCGGACTACGGCACCGTCAACGACCGCCCCTTTTTCTGCACCTTCGGCCTTGGATTCGACGCCGCCGTCAGCCACCGCTTCGCCCGGCAGAACCACCGCGGCCTGTTCAGCTACGTGCGCAGCGCCTTCACCGAATTCCTGCAATTCCGCCCGCAGACCTACACCATCTCGGCCAACGGCAAGCTCCTCACCGAAAAAGCATTCCTCGTGGCCGTCTGCAACGCGTCGCAGTGGGGCAACAACGCCTACATCGCCCCTGAGGCCAACATCACCGACGGCCTCCTCGACATCACCCTGGTGCACAGCGGCACCGCCATCGACGCCGCCGTCATGGGCATGGACATCTTCACCGGCTACATCAACAAAAACACCATGGTGCACACCTTCCGCGCGCCCGCCGTGGTCATCTACCGCAACAAGGCCGGCGAAGCGCACATCGACGGCGAACCGGTCACCATGGACGACATCCTCGACATCCGCTGCCGCCACAGCCAGCTCCGCATCTACACCCCCCCGGTCGAGCACAAATTCAAACCCGTCCTCACCCCCCTCCAGGGCCTCATCAAAGACACCGGCCTCTCCCTCAAACACATCTTCAACATCAAATAACCCACCATGTGGAGCGGCGCCATGGAGCGGCGGAGTGTGGGGCGGCGGCTTTCCTGCCGCCGTTTTATAGAATAATATAACTAATTCTTATGCTGACAGGCGGCTGGAAAGCCGCCTTTCCACATTGCCTGCCCACACTGCTCGTAGACAACAACTATTATCTAAAACCTCAACCTTAAACTTTAAACCCTCAACCCTAATCTAAACCCTCAACCCTAAACTTTAAACCCTTCAACCCTAAACCCTCAACTTTAAACCCAAAAGGGCCGGTATAAAAAAAGAGAATGCAGCCGAAAAATTCGGTTGCATTCTCTTTTTTATATCTTACAGCAAGTCAGCTTGTCTAACAGGGCAATCAGCGGCCGCCGCCGAGAGCCTGATAGAGGCTGATGATGGTCTGGTCGCGGTCGAGATCGGTGGCCAGCGCGTTGAGCTGTGCGCTCAACAGCGACTGCTGCGCGGTGAGCACCTCCAGATAGGTGGTGCGGCCGTCGTGGGTGAGCAGAAGGTTGGTCATGTCGACAGCCTCCTCCAGATTCTTTGTCTGGAGTTTCAGCAGCTCGGCCTTGCGGTTATAGTTCTCGTAGGCAACGAGATAGTCGTTGACCTCCGTAGCGGCATTCAACAACGAATATTTGAAATTGTTGAGAGCCTGCTGCTGCTGCGCCTTGGCGCCCTTGAGGCGCGAGATGTTGGCGCCGCGCGAGAAGAGCGGAGCGGTAAGCTGACCGGCAAGCTGAATAAACCATTTGCCGGGGTTGGAGATCATCGAGCCGAGGAGGTTGGTGAAACCGCCGTTCGACGAGATGGTGATGCCGGGATAGAACGCGGCGCGGGCCGAATTGGTGGAGTAGTAGGCGGCGGCCAGACGCTGCTCGGCGATGCGCACGTCGGGACGCATGGCCAGTTCGCGCATCGGCACACCGTCGCGGAGCACCTGCGGGTTGCCCAGACGGGCGTCGGGGCTGATGCTCCAGGTCTGGGGCTGCACATTCAGCAGCAGCGACATGGCGTTGTTGGCGCGGTCGAGAGCCGTCTCCAGATCGGTGATCGAGGCAAGGATCTGATAATACTGCGCCTCGCTCTGCACCACGGCGGCCTGGGTGACGCGGCCCGCCTCCTTCATATCCTTCATGGTCTGAACCGACTGCTTCCACAGTTCGGCTGTCTCACGCGAGAGATTGAGCTGCGACTGCAGCACGGCTATGGTGTAGTAGCAGCTTGCCACGCCGCCGATAATCTGCGAGCGGGTGGCCTGCAGCACATCCTCCTGCAGATAGAGGGCAGCCTGCGCGGCGCGTTTGCTGTTGAGAATCTTGCCGAACACATCGATCTCCCAGCTGATCGACATGGGGATCTGATAGGTCCATGTCATCTCCGAGCCGGGCACTTTGTATTTCGAGCCGGCGCCGTTGGGCGTCAGCGCCACCGCGGGGAGATAGCTGAGCTTGGCGCCCAGGAGGTTGGCCTTGGCCACCTCCACATTCAGGCGGGCGTTCTCCAGATCGTTGTTGGCGTCGAGGGCGCGCTGTATCAGGTCGGCGAGCACCGGATCGGTAAACACCTGCTGCCAGCGCAGATTGCCGAAGGCGGCGCTGTCGGGGGTCTGCTCGGCGGCGCGGGCATATTCGCTGGTGACGGGATCATCCTTGGGCATCTCGAACTTCTTGTAGATGTGGCACGAGGGGAGCGCCGCCAGCATTGAAGCGGCCAGAGCCGCCACAATCATATTTCTGAGTTTCATTGCTTTGTCAGTAATAAGAGCTTGCTTGGTGATAAAGAGCTTGCTTTATGATAAATATTTAGCGGGCGTACTGCTCGATTTCGCTTTCCACACCCTCGTTGTCGGTGTCTTTCCACTTGATGGGGGTAATCTTCTCCTGGATCAACTGGAAGATCACAAACAGAGCGGGCACGAAGAAAATCTGGAGTATCATGCCGATGAGCATACCGCCGATCGAACCCACGCCGAGGGCGCGGTTGCCGTTGGCGCCTACGCCGTGGGCAAACATCATGGGCAGCAGACCGATGATCAGCGCCAGCGACGTCATCAGAATCGGGCGCAGACGGGCGGCGGCACCCGCGATGGCGGCGTTGATCACCGACATGCCCGTGCGGCGGCGTTCGAGCGCGAATTCCACGATAAGGATGGCGTTCTTGGCCAGCAGACCGATAAGCATGATCAGCGAAATCTGCAGATAGATGTTGTTGGTGATGCCGAAGATCTTGGCGAAGATAAACGAGCCCATCAGACCGAACGGAATCGAGAGGATAACCGAGAACGGCAGGATGTAGCTCTCATACTGGGCCGACAGCAGCAGGTAGACAAAGAGCAGACACAGACCGAAGATCACGGCCGTGGCGTTGCCCGAGTTGCTGCCACCCTCCTCGCGGGTCATACCCGAGTATTCGTAGCCGAAGCCCTGGGGCAGAGTCTCGGCGGCGACGCGCTCGATGGCGGCCAGCGCCTGACCCGACGAATACCCCTCGGCGGGGTTACCGGTCACGGAAATCGAGGTGAACAGGTTGAAGCGGTTCAGCAGGTCGGGGCCGTAGACCTTCGTCAGGGTCACGAAATTCTCAAGCGAAGCCATGGTGCCCGAGGCGGTGCGCACCTTGATATTTTTGAGCGACTCCATCGACACGCGCGCCTGCGGGGGAGCCTGCATCATCACGCGGTAGATCTTGCCGAAGCGGTTGAAGTTCGACACATACATCGAGCCGAAATAGCCCTGCATGGTCGACAGGATAGTCGAGGTGCTCAGACCGGCCTGCTGCGCCTTGGCGGCGTCGATGTCGATCTTATACTGGGGGAAAGTGGGGTTGAACGTGGTGTAGGCCATGGCGATTTCGGGCTGCTGGTTGAGGGCGGCAAGGAAGCCCTGCACCACGGCGAAGAACTGGTTGATGTCACCGCCGGTCTTGTCCTGCATCTTAAGCTCGAAACCGTTGGTCACGGAGTAACCCGTGATCATAGGGGGCGCGAATGCGATCACACGGCCGTCGGTCACCACCTTGTTGGCCATGCCCATCACCTGCCCGAGGATGGCGTCGACATTCTCCGTCTTGCTGTCGCGATACTTCCAGTCCTTCAGCTTCACGATGAAAGTGCCGTAGGTGGGGCCCGCGCCGGCGATAAACGAGTAGCCGTCGATCATCTGGCGGTAGTTGATGGCGGGAATATCCTTCATGAGGTTGTCGACCTGGTTGAGCACCTCGAGCGTGCGTTCCTGCGATGTGCCCGGGGGCATGTCGACCATCACGAAGAACATGCCGGTGTCCTCGTTGGGCACCAGGGCCGACGGGGTGGTGCTCATCAGCCACACAAGCAGCGCCACGGCGGCGCCGACCACGCCGAACGACGTGATCTTGTGGCCCACAAAGAATTTCACCACCTTGCGGTAGCCTGTCAGCGTGCTCTCGTAGACACGTTCGAACGCCTGCTTGAACGCCTGGGTGAACAGGCCCCACACGGTGCCGACTGCGCAGACAACGGCTATGATGCCCTTGAGCACATTCTCGAAGTCGAACCATCCGAGCACCATCATGGTGATCGTGGCCACCAGCAGCGCCACGGTGATCAGCGGCAGCCACATGGTCTCCCAGTTCCCTTTCACTCTGGCGGCCATGGCCTCGCCGGCGGCGGCGTAGCTCTCGGCCAGACGCTCCTTGAGCGAGGCGGTGGTGCCGTCTTCGCGTTTGTGAGGCTTGAGGAACACGGCGCAGAGCGCCGGCGACAGCGTCAGCGCGTTAAGCGCCGAGAATCCGATGGCTATCGCCATGGTCAGACCGAACTGCTGGTAGAAGATACCTGCGGTGCCCGGCATGAACGACACGGGGATGAACACCAGCATCATCACAAGGGTGATTGAGATGATGGCCGTGCCGATTTCGTTCATCGCGTCGATTGCGGCCTTGCGCGAGCTTTGATAGCCCGCGTCGAGCTTGGCATGCACCGCCTCGACCACCACAATGGCGTCGTCGACCACAATCGCGATCGCAAGTACCAGCGCCGACAGCGTGATCAGGTTCACCGAGAATCCGATCAGCTTCATCGCGAAGAAGGTGCCCACAAGGGCCACAGGGATGGCGATGGCGGGAATCAGCGTGGAGCGAAGGTCGCTCAGGAACACATACACCACGAAGAACACCAGGATAAACGCCTCGATGAGCGTGTGGATTACCTTCGAGATGGATGCGTAGAGGAAGTCGTTGTTGTTCATCGGCACTGCGAAGTGCAGCCCCTCGGGAAGATCCTTGCTGAGCTGATCCACCTGCGCCAGACAGTCGTTGATGATCTGCGTGGCGTTCGAGCCGGCCGTCTGGAACACGATGGCCATGGTCGAGGGCTTGCCGTTGAGCGAGTTGGAGTAGTCGTAGGTCACGGCGCCAAGCTCCACGTCGGCCACATCCTTCAGGCGCAGCACGGTGCCGTCGGCGTTGGCGCGGATCACGATGTTCTCAAACTCCTCGGGCTGCTCGTAGCGGCCGCGGTATTTCAGCGTATACTGGAACGACTGGTTGCCCTGGGCGCCGAACGAGCCGGGAGCGGCCTCCACGTTCTGGTCGCGCAGCGCGGCGGCCACGTCGGCGGGGGTCAGCCCATACTGGGCCATCACCTCGGGCTTGATCCATATACGCATCGAGTAATCGCCGCCAAACGACATCACGTCGCCCACACCCTGCACACGCTGCAGCACGGGGATCACATTGATCTTCATGTAGTTGTCGAGGAATTCGCCGTCGTAGTCGGGCGAATCGGAGTAGAGCGACACGCCCACCAGCATCGACGACTGGCGTTTCTGGGTGAGCACACCCACCTGCGTCACCTCCGAGGGGAGCAGGTTGAGCGCCTTCGACACGCGGTTCTGCACATCCACGGCAGCCATGTCGGGGTCGAAACCCTGCTCGAAGTGCACGTTGATGGTGGCCGAGCCGGTGTTGGTGGCCGTGGATTCGATGTAGGTCATGCCCTCGGCGCCGTTGATCGACTCCTCGAGGGGGGCGATCACGGAGTTGAGCACGGCCTGGGCGTTGGCGCCGTTGTATGATGTGGTAACCGAAATGGTCGGCGGCGCAATGTCGGGGTACTGCGTGACAGGCAGCGACGACAGGCCGATCAGACCCAACAGCACGATGAAGATGGAGATCACCGTGGAGAGCACAGGTCGGTTAATAAATGTATCGAGCTTCATTGCTTCTTTAAAGGTAATTGAATAAATTGGCTATTGGCTATCATAGCTGTTGCAGCTATTTTAGCTATTTTAGCTGGGCCGGCTGTTATTTCACGGCCTTCTGGGCTTCGGCGGCGGCGCGCTGAGCCTCCATGGCGGCCTGCTGCGCCTGCTTCTCGGCATAGTCCACGGGCTTGATCACCATGTCGGGGCGCACTTTCGAGCCTACACCCTCCACAACCACGCGGTCGCCGGCGTTCAGACCCGAGGTGACCACATAGCTCTGGCCGTCGTCGAGAGGCGACACGGTGATGGCCACAGGCACGGTCTTGTTGGAGTCGTTGAGCACATACACGAAGCGACGGTCCTGCACCTCGTAGGTGGCGCGCTGGGGTATCATCAGCGCATCCTTCTCGATGTGGGGTATCAGTATCTGGCCGGTGCTGCCCGAGCGGAGCACACCGTCGGGGTTGGCGAAACGCGCGCGCACCGAAGCGGCGCCGGTGGTGCGGTCGATCACGCCCGACACCGTGGCCACCTTACCCTTGAGCGGATAGATCGAGCCGTCGCTCAGACGCAGCTCCACGGGGGGCATGTCGGCGATCGCCTGGGCCAGCGAGCGGCCCTGTCCGGTCAGGGCGAGGATATCCTTCTCGGTGAGCGAGAAATAGGCGTAGACCTCGGCATTGTCGCTGATGGTGGTCAGCGGCTGGGCCATCTGGGGCGAGGCCAGTGTGCCCTCGCGGTTGGGGATGGTGCCGATATAGCCCGACACGGGAGCCGTCACCTGCGTGTAGCTCAGATTCTTCTTCGCCGAGGTGAGGGCGGCCTGGGCCGAAGCCAGCTGGCTCTGCGCGGCGGCTAAGTTGTCGAGCGCGAGCTGATATTCATAGTTCGAGATAATGTTCTTTTCAAAAAGGAACTTCTTGTTGTCGGCGGTGAGCTTCATCGAGTTCACATTGGTCTGCGCCGAGTTCACGGCGGCCTGGGCCTGCGACACGGCGGCCTGGAAAGTCACCTGGTCGAGCACGAAGAGCGTCTGGCCCTTCTTCACATACTGCCCCTCGTCACACATCACGCGGGTGATAAAACCGCTCACGAGCGGACGCACATCCACATCGACCTGCCCCTTGATAGTGGCGGCATAGGCATTGGAGAGATCGGAAGTGCCGCGCTCCAGCGTGAGCACGGCAAGCTCGGGAGCCTGATTCTGCATGGCGGCCATCTGCGCGGCCTGATCGTTCTTGCCGGAGCACGACGACAGACCCACAATAGCTGCGGTAAAGCCGGTCAGAGCAGCGACACGGCACAATTTGCTGGTCAAAATTTTCATCGCTATGTTTATGATGTTTTCTCTAATATTCAGTGATTCAATCGAAATATACCTATATCCCTTTCGGGCAATGTGATGCAATTCTATTTTACCGGATGCAAAGTTACCGCATATTTGCCACACCATCTATGATAAATATCATATTTCCCTCAAAATTAACATTATTTAGTGCACCCACCCCATGGACCGGCGGCTATGGACCGGCGGCTTTCCTGCCGCCGTGCATATTTGCGGAATGGCGGCTTTCCTGCCGCCTGTGTTTTTTGGTTGAAGGTTGAGGGTTGAAAGTTTAGATAATACCATCGCCTAATTAACGGCGGCAGGAAAGCCGCCGCCCCATACACGCCTATATACAAATTTTCAGGGGCTATTCCGAACTTTTCGGCGGTTTCACTCCGAACTTTTCGGAAATGAGCCTAAAACACCTGCACAAGGTTTCGCTGGAGGCTTGTGTGGAAAGGCGGCTTTCCTGCCGCCTGTGTTTTTTTGGTTGAAGGTTGAGGGTTGAAAGTTTAGATAATACCATCGCCTAAACAACGGCGGCAGGAAAGCCGCCGCCCCGCACTTCGCCACCCCACACTTCGCCGCCCCGTGGCTTCTATACCTCTATATTAACGCAAACAGCCCCCGGCTCGGGGAGCCGGGGGCTGTGGGGAGGTATCTTATATCTTCAAAAATATCTTGGAGAATATCTTATATCTTCAAGAATATCTTGGATATGCGGGAGGGGGAGGGGTTATTTTACCACTTCCTTGGTGACTTTGTTGCCGCGGCGGACAACGTAGATGCCGGGGGCGGGGTCGCCGTTGACACGTACACCCGAGATGGTGTAATACTCGGCAGGAGCGTCGGCATTGTCGGCCTCAGCGTCGCCAAACACATCGTCTACGCCGGTAACGGTATTATTGGGCGAAACTTCTACCGTAACTGGAACGGTCTTGCGCACATGCGAGATGACATATTCGGGGCTTGTTGGCTCAGCAGCAGTCTTGGCTACGGACTCGCCGTTGGCCTCGGATGCAGAAGCAACAAGTGTGGGGTTCTTCTGATAAACCAGAGGATAGACAGCCTGAAGCACGATGGTGTATGTGCGTGTGCCAAGCTCTGTCACATCTTCGACAAAATCATCTTCATTATTCTCATCGTGTATGGTGATGAAGAGAGGAGCCTTGTTCTTTTCCTCTTTCAGAGTCTTAGCCCAATCACCTTGATGATCCCAGGGTTTCTTGTCTAAATTATTGGCTTCAAGGCATTCCTGCATATGATCAGTAACGACATCATTGACATAGAGCTTGCACTGTTTGGTGATTTCCTTACCGTTATGGTCGAAGACGCGGTAGTCGGCATAGGCGCCAAGCTCACCGGTTGTTCCGTTCCATTCATAACGGCTTGGAATGTCGATGTTGAAATCGGACACGAACACACCGAACTTGCGTTTGCAATACTCAAGTTGTTTTTTGCCGTCAACGAGCACCTCATTGCCCTTGTTATCTGTCTTATATTTATAATCCAGAGCATACTCGATATATTTGCCGGTAAATTCCTTCCCTTCAGGTGCATGTGACTCATAGGACAGACCTTGGGGCTTACCATCATTGGTAAGAGAGTGGAACTTGAAACCGGACTGTTTGTCTGTATAGCGGGCACGGATCTGCAGAGAGGAACCGGAGACATTGACAGGGTAGTAATCATACTTGAACGAAGAAATTGTGCTGGGGATATCTGCAACATTCTTGTCGTCGTATTTAATCTCATAGTTACGGGTAAAATTTTCGTTGGTGGTGGAGGCACCGATCGTAGCCTGAGCATGGGCGTAATTGTACTTCAGAGAAACATGGGGGTTAGCTCCACAAGCATAAAGATGGGGTTCTGGTGTTTTCTCGGGGTCTAAGTCAGCAGGAAGCTCACCGGCGGTTTCAAATTTTGAAAACTCGGCTGTCAGAGTGGGATGAGGATCGAAGTCGGTGATGGTCACAGTCTCGCACTGGTAGTTTTCATCTGTGCTATCGTAGTGCGTGTCAAGGATGATCCAACGTGAGTCGGAAGTCTGTTCACTGATAGACCAGTCGCAAGCATTATTGTTGGTGTACTTGTAGGGTCTGTTAAGCTGGAAGGTGACACGGCCTGCAGGGCCTTCGTCTTGGGCATAGTCTCCGCTGGGGACATTTTCGATATCAATACCGATGGAACCGAGGTCGAATGTAGCCCAGTTGCGATCGTTGGCAAGCTGATCGTTAACCGATGTGGCACCGCCCTCTCTTGTCTCGGCAGTGTTTTTCTGGCCTAAAACATCCATCCATGAAAGTTTGAACATGTTGCCACCGTTGGCATTGGGCTGTACTTCGAGATAGAACACACCGTCGTCGGGAGTGAGCCTGCGGCTGCTGAGCGGATCATAGTTGCTGAACTGTAACCACTCACCGCCTGCTGCGTATCTATATTTGAAATCGTTTTTCGGGCCGACAATAAAGATGCCGTCACGACCCTTTTCCACCACCTTTTTCTGATGAAGAGTCAGGAACTCAGAAGGAGTCACATAAGTAGGCACGGCATAGTTGACTTTATTGCCGTCTATTTCACATTCACAAGTGGCATAGATATATTTTGTCCAGTGATCTATCAGATATGTGTTGCGGTTTTCGCCCCGACCCTTGCTGATTTGCCACTTACTGGTCTTGCTTTCATCATTGAAGTCGTCGTTTTCGGCAACATAGAAAATAGCGTCGTTGTAAATACCTTTTGCAAATTCCTTCTCGGGAATCACAAAACGCCACAACTCATAACGTTCGGTTAGATATTCGTCCTGCACAGAATTCGTAGGATCGTCGATTTTCTCCATCTGCTCGCCACCATCTTTATTCGGGCGATTATCTCCCCAAGTGGTAAAGGTTTCTCCATTGGAACCGATGACATGACACATCGGGATGGCATCCCGATGTCCGCGGCGCACGCGGTCGGTCTTGAAGTGGCAGTAGAGGATGTTGGCGCCGCGCACGATCTCTTCAACGATAGAGCCGTTGGGATAGTAGGTGGCGTGGTTCTTGAATACAAGATCGTCGGTGGCGTTGGCGCCATTGTTGGAGAATTTCACATTGGTAGGAACACCTTTTCCTGCGGGAAGATGCCAGATATAGGTGTTGCCGGAAACCAGCTCCATCTCCTCGCCGGGCCATCCGTTGGCGTTGGTGAGGTTGTGGTCGTTTTCATTCCATGCAAAGATGTTGACCGATTTCCATTTGTCTTGGTTCACAAAGTAAACATAGTAGCCATCCACATAGGGAGTAGTTTCAGAGCCGGCAGAGCCGTTGTAGGGGCCATTGTCGTCAACTGAGCATTTGCCGCCGTCGACTTTTGTTCCCTTATACAGATGATTGTGTGTAGGAGGTTCTACATTTTCTGTTTGATTACCATTATTGTATTCACCGTTGTAGAAGAGGCACCCTTGAGTGTTATCAGGCAAATCAAACTTGTAAATTGAGCTTGAGCCGTCTACTGGAGTCATGTTTTGGTTGTTTGCGCCAAAATCATTGCCCCAATATTGGATTTTCATCGGACTAAATCCGGTACTGGAGTTGTCGTAGTACACGGTGATGTCGGCATGAGCGACAAACCCGACTACGGCCGTGATTAAAATAAGTAAGAGTTTCTTCATGAGTTGAGGAAAAAGATGTTAGTAAGCAATTAATTTTTTTAGCAGATGACAAAAATTAATTTTTGTCAGTTAGATGATTGATTTTTAATTA
>OHDP01000736.1_pt1 | contig 18662 bp, 16 predicted proteins | sample 1567011 | NCBI WGS metagenome assembly OHDP01 (sample SAMEA3879532, study PRJEB24766) | human gut metagenome | biome: human-associated habitat; feature: feces | place: USA | collected 1985/1987
TTCATTTCGGATGTATCGTACCTCCCAAGAACGTTGATGTTACCATGATCGCTCCCAAAGGTCCCGGACATACTGTAAGAAGTGAGTACCAGGCAGGTAAGGGTGTTCCCTGTCTGATCGCCGTAGAGCAGGATGCAACCGGTAAGGCTCAGGATCTGGCACTGGCTTATGCACTGGGTATCGGCGGCGCAAGAGCAGGTGTTCTGGAGACTACTTTCAGAACTGAGACCGAGACGGATCTGTTCGGTGAACAGGCTGTTCTGTGCGGTGGTGTATGTGCTCTGATGCAGGCTGGTTTCGAGACACTGGTTGAGGCTGGTTACGATCCCAGAAATGCATACTTTGAGTGCATCCATGAGATGAAGCTGATCGTAGATCTGATCTACCAGAGTGGATTTGCAGGAATGAGATATTCCATCTCCAATACCGCTGAGTATGGTGACTACATTACCGGACCCAAGCTGATCACTGAGGAGACCAAGAAGACCATGAAGAAGATCCTGTCCGATATTCAGGATGGTACTTTCGCTAAGGAGTTCCTGTTAGATATGTCTCCCGCAGGCAAGCAGGTTCACTTCAAGGCTATGAGAAAGCTTGCTTCTGAGCATCCATCAGAGAAGGTTGGAGCAGAAATCAGAAAGCTTTACAGCTGGAACAATGAAAGCGATATGCTTATCAATAACTAATAATCAGTAATTGATAATGTTTAAGGGCTGCCATTATGGCAGCCCTTTTTGATAAGATTGATTTTGTTTTATTGTTCCTGATTTTTTTTGAATTCGTCTTTGTTCTCATCGTATTTTTTATTATAAAGATTCTTTGTTCTGTTGAACTGAAATCCAATTACAACAGCAACTACAATAATTGCTATTATGTTAATAAGCAGTTTCATGGCAAAACCTCCTTATTTATCTTCTCCTGCGGGAATGCTTTCTTCTTGACTGCTGTAATCTGACATATCCGAATGCGGCAGCACCAATAATAATTACAACAATTATAACAATCACTGCCACTGATACTTTTCTTTTAGAAGTTTCTTTGTGTGCTGCTTTTATTTCCTGCTGTTCTTTAGCAATGCTTGCTTCTTCAGCAGCTTTGGAACTTTCTATGGATTCCTTTTCGGCAGCTTCTTTAGCGAGTCTTTCCTGCTCTTCATATGTAGTAATATTTTCTAACATATCATTGCCGGTATCATTACCAACGGTAGTCCTGTATAATCCAAAATCAGCACAGCTGTATTCATAATCATCTGATACATAGAACCAGCACCACTGCTGTGATACATGCTTTTTATAAGCTGCTGTCTGTACTTCAATTGAAGTGCGGTTTCCCATACGAGAAAGAGGAAGCCTTAAGTTCATGGTGATTTTATTCTCTGTGTACAGATGAAGATAAGTTTTAGGAACATCCCATGTACCATAATTGGATGCTGACTCTGGAAATACAGAGGAATCATTGCTTGTCTCTACTGATTCTGCAACAGCATGAGAGAATAGCATATGACCGCCGTGACCATATTCTCCATTAAGATCCTGTGTTACTACAACAAGAGGTTTAAATCGTCTTATACATGATGTAGTATAGGCTTTGACATCATCATATACATACTGCTTCTTTGCAGCTTCTAATGTCTGACTGTAAAGGTCGGGAAAATCTCCACATACTGGGTAATGCTTTATGCCTGATTCCCACAATCCGTCAAGCTTTTCGTGTTCTCTAATCTTGGCTGATGTAGTGAATTCGCACATATAGGCAACCTGAACGGAAAGATTTTGTTCGCCACCGTAAGTGGCAAGTACTCCTCCAAGGAAAAGTATCTCGTCATCTGCATGCGTTGCGAAAACAAGAATGTCAGCATTATCGCATGGAGTCTTCCATGTCTGAACATCTTCAGGCACAGAACCCTTGGAATATACATGCATATCACAGATTGATTCTTTAGATGCAAATGTAATTGTCATCTCAGTTGTACCATCGGGAATCTGGACATATTCGTGAAGAAAACCATTAGTTCCGTTAGTTTCAGTCTTTCCATTATAAGAAAGAGTCCATTCTGAAGGAATTAAATCCCATTTGATATAAAGTGAGTACATTTTTTCAGAGGAAGTTATTGTGATTGTGTCTCCTGATGAAAATGTGGTTTTTGTGTTGTAAGAACCATCGGTCATCCTGCTGATGCTTCCCTGGTTAGAAAGTGTTATATCAGCATTTACTTCTGCAGCCTGATTGTCTTCTGCTTTAACGGCGGAAGGGAAAAGAACTATGCAGAATAGTGTAATAGTAATTGAAGCAAGCAGTTTTAAAATACTGCTTTTTGATTTGATATAAGTCATTAATCTGTACCATTCCTTATTAAAATTTATTCTTATTATTATAAACATAATATGCAGGTACTTTCAACAACCTAAAATGATATGTTATAATAAAAAATAAATAAATAAAGCTGTTAAAAGGTTACAGATATAGATGAGAAAAGATTTGGATGAAATGTACAGACTGGGTTTGTACGGCAATGGAATAGAGAGAATTAAATTAAAAAAAGCAGTTCAGATAATTCAGAAAGCTTCAGCTTCACAAGTTAAGATTGTAGATATCGGACATGATAATTTTGATTCAGCATGTGAGGCACTTGAGCTTGGTTCGGTTGATATGGCAGTTGTTGACATGGCACAGCTTATCAGGATGGAAAAGAATGATGAGAATCTTCCTTATGGGGTTGTTATTTCGGGTGTTTTAAAACGCGGCGATTCAAGATATGTAATGATAAGAAAGAGACATGCAAAAGACCTTATTGAAAATGCTGTTGTTGCAACTGACTCATACAGCAAGACGGAGCGTATTAAACATATGTATGATGGAATAAGCTGTGTAGTAGAGACGGATATAAGAAAATGTATTGAAAAGCTGGATGCGTCAGAATGTGATGCTGTATTTGTACTTTTAGAAGATATTAAGGCAGCAAGGCTACATAATAGTTTTCTGTATAGATATACAATCATGGATTATGGAGAATGTGTTCCTGTGCATGGTGAGGGTGTGTATGCAATGCTTACTAAAGGGAAAAAAGAGGCTGTCCGCACGGCAAGAGAATTGTCACATAAGAGTACAGCAGAATGTTTTGAGATAGAAGATGATATAATTAGCAGGGTTATGCAGAATGTATATGTTAAGACATGTGATGTGTATGCAAGAATCAGTTCTGACAGACTGGAGATATATGCAGATGTTACCGGTAACAGGGGACGCATAAGAGTTAATGAAAGGGGTACATTTGTTAATAAGAACCTTATTATCACAAAAATAGTAGACAGAATTAGTAAAAGTATGTAATAATAATATATTGATATATATTATTAAAGTTTGGAAAGAGGATATATGGAATTTAAGAAAATCAATGATAGAAGATTCCAGTGCAGACTCGATGAGGAAGACCTGGAAGATAATAATATTTCCTTAGATGATTTCTTTAAGAATGATACAGACAAGATACACAGCCTTCTTGAAGTTATTATGGAGGAGGCTGAAAAAAATATAGGTGTTACTTTAAGCGGGGAGGTTATGTCACTACAGCTTGCACCACAGCCAGACCATTCAATACTTCTTACAGTTTCATCTGGTAAAGAAGATCTGGGTAATATGTTAAGAAAAGCAGGGGAAAGTATATCTAAGGCATTTTCAAAACCAGAGAAGAGTAATGTGATTAAGAATGGTGAAGGTACATTTAAAGATGCACCTTTTGAAACATTTGGAGACAGTCTAGATAAGTTCGAATTACCAGATGCACAGACAGATGAACTTAAGAAGACAGGACAGAAGAAGAAAGCAAGTAATGTTATTAAAGCCGGATGCGGCGTATTCAGGTTGGAAAGCCTTAATGATTTTGAGGAAATGTGTACTGTAAGTTCAAGAACATGGGGAATAACTAATGCACTGTATAAGAATAAAGAAGATGATACATATTATCTTGTACTTGAGAAAGGAAGATGCTCAGAGGAAAAATACAGAAGTCTTCTGAATCTTTTGATGGAGTACAGTGTGTTTGATTCTTCAAAAGAAGAACGTGTTGCGTTTATAAGGGAGCATTATAGTGTAGTAATAGGCAGCAATGCTATTAATGTAGTAAAGAAATATATGTAGATTAATTATTCAGGCAGAATCTGAATGATGAGGTAAGGAGGCAGTATATGAGATATCCTGAATTCTTATCCGAAGGCGGAATTATAGGCTTCGTTGCACCATCTTTTGGTTGTGCGACGGAGCCTTATAAAACAGCATTCGGAATGACAATTAAAAGATTTGAAAAAGAAGGTTATACAGTAGAGCTTGGTCCTAATTGTTATGAGGACAAGGGAATTGGGATAAGCAACACACCGCAGGAATGCGGTAAGGAGCTTACACAGATGTATGAGAGTAATGTCAATGATGTGCTTATATCATGTGGCGGTGGTGAACTGATGTGTGAGATTCTGCCATATGTTGATTTTGACAGGATTAAGGCGGCAAAGCCTAAGTGGTATCTTGGATATTCTGATAATACCAACTTCACATTTTTACAGAACACGATTGCTGATACGGCAAGTGTATACGGACCGTGTGCAGGCGCATTTGCAATGAAGGACTGGCATCAGGCGCTTGTGGATACTTTTGATGTGCTTCGTGGAAAAGGTTGCAAGAACAATAACGGAGTTGTGGAAAAACAGGTCCATGGATATGACACATGGGAGAGAGAGTCTCTAAAGAATGAGGAGAACCCTGCACCACAATACAATCTTACTGAGAAGAAGATTTTAAGAAAATATGTTGGTGGGGATGAATGTGATACGGAGATTGCATTTGAAGGAAGGCTTGTCGGCGGATGCATGGATTGTCTTGTTAATCTTACAGGTACAAGTTTTGACAAGGTTAAAGAGTTTAACGAAAGATACGCAGATGACGGAATTATATGGTTCTTAGAGAGCTGTGATCTGAATGTTTTTGCAATCAGAAGGGCTATGTGGCAGATGGATAATGCCGGATGGTTTAAGAATGTGAAGGGATTTCTCATAGGAAGACCGCTGTGCTACGGACAGGAAATGATGGGGCTTGACCAGTACAGAGCGGTTACAGGTATTGCGGCAAAGTATAATGTGCCGGTTATAATGGACTGTGATTTCGGGCATCTTTCACCTTCAATGCCGATAGTAAGTGGGGCATATACACAGGTTAAGGTTAAGGATAACGACCTTTCACTTAATTACCGTTTCTGTTAATATTAACGATTGAAAAACACACTTTAATAGGGTAAAATGTTAAAATGACTATTAATAATACCTGTTATATCAGGGATAAGATAAGGAGAAAACAATGGGTAGGATATTTAAGTTTGATAAAGATGTCGATACAGATCAGATTATTGCATCGCAGTATCTTTTGTTTCCGACAATTGATGAGATGAAGAGTCATACATTTGAATCATTAGACTCTGATTTTGCTTCTGCTGTAAAGCCGGGAGATTTCGTTGTTGCAGATGACAACTTTGGATGTGGTTCATCAAGAGAGCAGGCACCAAGCGTACTTAAGGCGTTAGGTGTCAAGGCAGTGATTGCCAAATCATTTGCAAGAATATTCTATCGTAATGCTATTAATATAGGACTTCCTGTTATTGTATGTAAAGAACTCCATGACGAAGTTAATGCCGGGGATGAATGTGAGCTTTCATTAGAAGATGGAATTATAACTGTTAATGGAAAGACTTATACATGTACAAAGCTTCCAGCCAAGATGCAGGCTATTCTTAATCAGGGCGGACTTATTGCATCACTTAATGATGAGGCAGAAGAGTCTGAGAGTGCAGCTGTAACAGCGGGCGAGGCAAAGCATGGCATGACTATTGCAGAGAAGATTATTGCAAGGGCAGCAGGTCTTTCACAGGTTAAGGCTGGTGATATTGCAACTGTTACTCTTGACAGACTTATGAGTAATGATGGAACAACACATCTTACTATTGGTATGTATGAGAAGTTAAAGAATCCTCATATTGCTGACAAGGATAAGCTTGTATGGATTGTAGACCACAATATTCCATCAGACAGTCCTAAGACAGCAGCCTCACAGAAGAAGATGAGAGACTTTGCTAAGGCTAATGATATTAAGTTCTACGAGGGCGAGGGTGTGTGTCATCAGGTTATGATGGAAAATCATGTAGTGCCGGGTGAACTTATATTTGGAGCAGACAGCCATACTTGTGCATATGGTGCGTTAGGTGCATTTGGTACAGGTGTTGGTTGTACAGATTATTTGTATGCAATGGTTACAGGAACATCATGGGTAATGGTTCCGGGAACATTAAGATTCAACCTTAAGGGAAAGCTTAGCGATGGAGTATATGCAAGAGATTTAATACTCTCTATTATTGGAAAGATTGGTGCTAACGGTGCTAACTATAAAGCAATGGAATTTGCAGGAGAAGGCTTACACAGCCTTTCAATGGCAGACAGAATATCAATCTGTAACCTTTGCGTAGAGGCAGGTGCTAAGACTGCACTCATGGAAGTTGATGATGTTGCAATGGATTATCTTAAGGAGCATGGCAGAGAGCCAAAGGCATGCTTTACATCAGATGATGATGCAGTATTTGAGCAGGTTTATGATATTGATCTTTCAACAATACAGCCAATCGTTGCAAAGCCACATTTTGTTGACAATGTAGTTCCGGCTAAGGAATCACTTGGCGTTAAGATTGATGAAGCATTTCTTGGCTCATGTAACAATGGACGAATCGAGGATTTAAGAGTTGGTGCAGCGATCATCAAAGGGAAAAAGGTTGCTCCTAAGGTAAGATTCCTTGTAGTTCCTGCAAGCCGTTCGGTATATCTTCAGGCTATGAAAGAGGGACTCCTTGATATATTCATGGACGCAGGTGCAATTGTTATGAATCCTAACTGCTCTGTATGCTGGGGCAGCTGTCAGGGTGTTATCGGTGAGGGCGAGACTCTTATCAGCACAGGTACACGAAACTTCAAGGGTCGTGCAGGACATAAAGATTCTTTCGTATATCTTGCTTCAGCGGCAACTGTTACAGCATCAGCAATCAAGGGCGAGATAGCAACAGCAGACATGGTATAAGATAAGGATTTAACTTCAAAGGAGTAATTATGAACGAGAAATTTAGCGGTAAAGTATGGGTGCTTGGTGATGACATTGATACAGATATCATTATTCCTACAGAGTACCTCGCATTAAAGACAGTAGAAGATATGAAGCCATATGCATTTTCGCCATTAAGACCAGAACTTGCAGGTCAGATTAAGCCAGGCGACATCATTGTTGCAGGAAAGAACTTTGGTTGTGGTTCATCAAGAGAGCAGGCACCTGAGGTTATTAAGGCATTAGGTATTAAATGTGTTATTGCCAAATCATATGCAAGAATATTCTTCAGAAATTCTATTAATAACGGACTTCTCCTTATAGAGAATGCAGACCTTCACGACGAAGTTACGGAAGGCGATACTATTGATGTTGAAGTAAATGCAAAGATTACACACAATGGAAAAGCATATCCTATTGCTTCACTTCCTGATAATCTTGTGGATATACTTAATGCAGGCGGACTTGTTAAGGCAATGAGAAAGCTTAACGGTCTTGACTAAGACAGGGAGAGGTAAGAATAATGGGACATACAATTATTGAGAAGATTATTGGAAAGAATATTGGCAGGGAAGTAAAGCCGGGAGATATCGTAACTGTTAATGTTGACAGAGTAATGATTCATGATATTTTCATTCCATTTGTTAAAGAGAAATTCGAGGAAATGGGATTCACTAAGATATGGGACCCTGATAAGGCAGTTCTTATATATGACCACCTTGTTCCAGCAAGTCAGGTTGATGATACAAGACATTTCCGTATTGGTAATGAATTTGTGGAAAAATACGGAATGAAGAATATCCATCGTTCAGACGGAATCTGCCATCAGTTAATGACAGAGGCAGGTTATGTAAAGCCGGGAGATATCGCATTTGGTACAGACAGCCACACAACAACATACGGCTGTGTTGGTGCATTTTCATCAGGTATCGGATATACAGAGATGGCAAGTGTATTAGGAACAGGCAAAATGTGGGTTAAAGTTCCACAGACTATCAAGGTAACAGTTAATGGAAAGCTTCCTGAAAATGTGCGTTCAAAGGATATCATATTAAGACTTATCGGTGACCTTGGAGCAGATGGCGCAACTTATCAGGCACTTGAATTCACAGGTTCAACAATTGACGAGATGAGCGTTGCAAGCCGTATGACTATGTCTAACATGGCTATTGAAGCCGGTGCCAAATGTGCTCTTTTTACACCAGATGAAAAGACAGCAGAGTACTGTAATGTAGAACTTACAGATGAATTAAAGGATTTAAAGGGAGATGCGGATGCAGTATATGCAAGAGAGATTACATATAATGCAGAGGATTTAGTTCCGGTTCTTGCATGTCCTTCACAGGTAGATAACATCAAACCTGTTACAGAGCTTGCCGGAACAGCAGTAGATCAGGTATTCATCGGCTCATGTACTAACGGAAGATTAGAGGATCTTCAGTGTGCAGCAGCTATTCTTAAGGGTAAGAAGGTTGCACCATTTGTTAAGTTGATAGTTACTCCTGCAAGCCGCAAGATATATAAAGAAGCACTTGCAGATGGAACACTTGAGACACTTGTTGAAGCCGGTGCAATTGTTACACATCCGGGATGCGGATTATGCTGTGGACGAACAGGCGGAATTCTTACTGACGGAGAGGTAGTTGTTGCAACTAACAACAGAAACTTCCTTGGAAGAATGGGAACAAGCAAGGTTAAGATATTCCTTGCGTCCCCTGCTACAGCAGCAGCAAGTGCTATTGCTGGAAAGATTGTGGAGGCTTAAAAACAGACAGACTTTACATAATTTCTGAAATTCTTAGACAATATAATATTGTGATAAAGGGAGGCATATTCTACGGAGGATATGCCTTCTATGTAATTAGGGGTATAAGTTATATTTACAAGGCCTGAAAGCATGTCAACGGCCTTATTATACGCAATTGCAGCTTCTGCTTCGGATGAGAATTCACCGAGTATATAGTCGCCGTTAATATGAATCCTGGTTCTGTACATAATTCGTCCATTCTTAGTAAACTGGGAAACACCATTGTATTTATTGACAACAAGAATGTTTTCGTATCTGTAATCATGCGTATCCCCATTTTTAAATACATAATCCCTGCCTTTTACAGAGTGGCTTCTTACTCCGAATCTTGAGAGAATGCTTGTCTGCATTCCATAATCATTTACAAAATAATATCCTCCGCGGCTCATAATTGTGTGGTTGGAATAGTAAAAAAGGTCATCAGTAGAAAACTGTAAAACCTCATGTTCTTTGAGAAAATACAGGAAATATTTATGGCACATATATATAGGTGTCTTTATATAAATGTTGTTATCCCTGAAATTGATAAGTGAGATGTATTTACCAAGAGAAAGTGTCATTGCTTCATTATATGAAGTTGTTCTGTGGTCAGTATCAATCCAGTGGTCAGAAGAATTGTTTATTATCTCACAGGCTTCGTTGTACATGGCATGACAGGAAGCCTCGTCAGAGGAACTTCCGAGGCTGATGTGTTTATTCTTATATGTAAATGACGCACGGTAATATATTTCACCGCTTTTTTTTCTTGCTTCGTAAACTCCTGTCATGAGAATCCCCCAATTGTTCTATAAACTTGTCCTTTAAACCCACTATTTCATCACATTTTGCAATATTAGTAGGCTTCCCCAAACTTATACTCTGATTTAATGTGCCATTTGACACTACCATTGATATAAAGATTATAACATATATTAATTGTGTATACAGATATAATTATATATAATAAATGATAACACATTGGCAGAACATATTGAAAGGTAAAAGAATGAGTAAAAGAAATATAACATTTATAATTATGATAATTACACTTATGACATTGCCGTTATCAGCATGTGGAAAGAATAAGAATAACATTTCAACTGATAACAGCCAGAAGCTGCAAAGTGAAAGCAGTCAGGAATATGATGATGGCAGAGATGCACATATGATTCCGGCTGGTGAATCACAGACAAATGGTGAATCACAGAAGACCGGCGAAAAAAAGAATGTACAGGAAAATGCTTCTGATGCGCAGGATAATAACATTAATTCTGAGCTGCCGCCAGTAAGTATCGTACCCGAAAGTACTGCTGCCGCCAGTAGCGATGCGGCTGATAAGGATACTTCAGGAACTGACAATACTTCAGGAACAGACAGTACCAGTTCAGAAAACAATAAAACGGAAAACACAAAGACAGATCCGATAGAGCTGCCATTTGTTCCGGCTTACTAAAATATTATATTAAGAGGCAAAAAATATGAGATATAAGATTAGTGATCTGGCAAAATTATTAGATGTATCTACTAATACTGTCAGACGATATGAGGATATGGGGTATATATCGGCTGTGCGCGATGAAAACAGTGGATACAGGTATTATGATGATGATGGGATATTCGGCGTACTTAATGCTAAAATGCATGTGAAGTATGGATTTTCACATGAACAGATAGCAAAGATGCAGCATTTTTCATTAGAACAGTCTATTGAGGCATACAAAGAACGCATGGATGAGATGGACAGGCAGATTGCGTATATGACATATTTAAGGCACCGGCTGAAAGATGATTATGTGCTGATGAATAAGGCTGCAGTCAATTCGGACATATATGAGAAGAACAGCCTTGACCTTAGATATGTTCTGTACAAATATGGTGAAAAACTGCTTCAGGAGCCGGAACGGTTATTGCAGGTGAAAGAATTTCTGTATAATTCTCCTGAATTACAACACATATTTATGATTCCAAAGGAAGAGATTGAAAAGGGCAGATTTACTATATGCTGTGGAATCGCTGTAAAAGAGGAACATGTTGAGAAATACAGTCTTAAGACCAATGACTATGCCAGGCATTATACAGTCAAGCCATCTGTTATGGGAATTTCAAGAGTTCCTGCAAAATTAAGCCTGATGAGTGAAAAGTCTGATGATGAGGTTCGTCAGATTATGATAGGAAAGCATATTACATATATGAAAGAACATAATTTTAAAGTAGCAGGAGACGTGGCAGGAATTGTTATAAGCAAGGCATATGAAGATGAAGAAGAGATGTTATATGTGCTGATGTGTGTACCTGTAACTGCAAAGTAATATTATTTTAAAATGTATTTCGTACATAAGGGTATTGTTTTTGTACAGAAGTCTGTTGTATAATATCAAAAGCTTGCGACGTTAACGCAGGCACACTATATTAATTATGAGGTGTATTAAAGATGAGCATGTTCTACAGAAGTACTAGAGACGACAATGTTAGGGTTACTGCATCGCAGGCTATATTAAAAGGGCTGGCAGCAGACGGAGGACTTTTTGTACCAGAGAGTATTCCATCATTAGATAAAAGCTTAGAAGAGTTGTCTAAGATGAATTATAAGGAAGTTGCTTATGAAGTTATGAAGCTTATGCTTGATGATTTCACAGAGGAAGAACTTAAGAGCTGTATAGACAGAGCTTATGATTCTAAGTTTGATACAGAGGAGATGACTCCACTTGTTAAAGTTGAGAATGAATATTTCCTTGAACTTTTCCATGGAGCTACAATAGCTTTCAAGGATATGGCACTTTCTATACTTCCACATCTTCTTACAACTTCTGCAAAGAAGAACAATGTTAAGAATGAAATTGTCATTCTTACAGCTACATCAGGAGATACAGGAAAGGCAGCTTTAGCTGGATTTGCTAATGTTCCTGGGACTAAGATTATCGTCTTTTATCCTAAGAATGGTGTAAGCCCAATTCAGGAGAAGCAGATGGTTACCCAGAAGGGTGATAATACATATGTTATTGGTATAAAGGGTAACTTTGATGATGCACAGACAGGTGTTAAGAACATTTTCTCTGATAAGGAATTAGAGAAGGTTATGAATGATGCCGGATTCCAGTTCTCATCAGCTAATTCAATCAATATCGGAAGACTTGTTCCTCAGATTGTTTATTATGTATATGCGTATGCCAAGTTATTAGCTAATGGAGAGATTAAGGATGGCGAGAAGATAAATGTAGTTGTTCCTACAGGTAACTTTGGTAATATTTTAGCTGCATTTTACGCTAAGAATATGGGACTTCCTATTAATAAGTTTATATGTGCATCTAATGAGAATAAGGTATTATATGATTTCTTCACAACAGGTGAGTATGACAGAAACAGAGAATTCGTTCTTACAACTTCACCATCTATGGATATCCTTATCTCTAGTAATCTTGAGAGACTTATATACAGGATTGCCGGTAATAATGCAGCTAAGAATGCAGAACTTATGGCATCATTAAAGTCAGAAGGAAAGTACAAGATTACAGATGATATGAAAGCACAGTTAGCTGACTTCTATGGCAATTATGCTACAGAGGCAGAGGACGCATCTACAATCAAGAAGATATATGAAGATTGCGGATATGTAATTGATACACATACATCAGTTGCTGCAACTGTATATGATAAGTACAGAAAAGAAACTGGCGATACAACTAAGACAGTTATTGCTTCAACAGCAAGCCCATATAAGTTTACAAGAAGCGTTATGAATGCTATTGATTCCAAATATGATTCAATGGGAGACTTCGAACTTGTAGATGAGCTTAGCAAGATAAGCAATGTCAAAGTTCCTAACGCAATTGAAGAAATCAGAACAGCACCAGTTCTTCATGATACTGTATGCGATTCTGATAAGATGTGTGATGAAGTTAAGAAGATTCTTGGAATCTAATATTATAAGAAAATAAAAATCTCCGGACCGTGTGTAATAAAGGTCCGGAGATTTTTTACTTATCTGTCAACAATTACTCCCTGACAGCCAAGTTCAAGCCATCTTTGATAAAATACAGAAAAATTATAGGTTGTTACATTTTCGTTAAGGGGATCCGCCATATATACTTCATTTTTGGCAGAATCAAATCCAATCATAACAAGGCAGTGTTCCATACCGGGCCAGATAACAAGCTGACCATCCTTAGCAATCCATACAGAAGAACCATAATCAGTGGACTCCATATTCATAGTTGCCCAGACAATAACAGGCTGCCCATTCTCAACATATTGGCAGAACTGATCGATTGAGGCACCTGATATATTAACGGCATGGGCACCATACAGATTGGCACAATCAGTGATTACAGGAGCAAAGCATCCATAAGAAGCTTTATCAAAAGGTGTTCCTACAAATGTAGTGTTGGGATTAGCATCAGGATAGTCTCCTTTTTCTAGATAATTAGCTGCAATATCAGTCTTATCAGCATCATATCCAAGATAGTTAAGAACCATAGTAAGTGAAGTGACTTCACAGCCGGTAGGAAGCTCCGGTAACTGATTCAGACACGGGAAATTATCTATATACGCTTTCCTTCCAGATGCCAGTAGTTCTTTCAGTTCATTTTCAGAGTGAATTGTATTGTGAAAATCTTTATAAGAATCCTCTGAATTATTATTTTTATTATCTTCCTGTGAATTGTCAGAATTATTAACTTCCCCACGCGATAAATCATCCGATGAAATAGTTCCAACTGGCGTTATGTTAATACTTACATTATCAGGAGAAGAATTTTTCATATCAATAAGGAATGATAATATTGTAACAGATGCAGCAATAAGAGAAAGTATAAGCAGAATCTTTAAAAAAGTTTTTTTTGAACTGTGCTTTTTCATTATAACTCCTTGGTAAATATCTCTATATATAATAATGATATTTATAGCTGAATTATATAGTATGTTAAGATTCTGTTCAATAAATTTATAAATTATTTATAGAAAAAAGAAATATTGTTGTTGACATCATGAAAGGGTAGTGATATCTTAAATGTATCGATATTAGCACTCCAACTTAATGAGTGCTAACAAGATGAAAGGAGAGGATGCCATGGAGACGGATGGACGACTGGATGACCGTAAGGTTAAGATACTTAAAGCTGTTATTCAGAATTATCTTGATACCGGAGAACCGGTTGGCTCAAGAACGATTTCTAAGCTGACTGACTTACAGCTAAGTTCAGCAACTATAAGGAATGAGATGGCAGACTTAGAAGAGCTTGGCTACATTGTACAGCCACACACCTCTGCTGGAAGAATTCCAACGGATAAGGGCTATAGATTATATGTTGATGATTTAATGGCTCAGAAAGAGGAAGAGATATCCTTAAGAGAACAGCAGGTTGGTGATAAAGAGAAAGAACTTGATTCTATGAAGGATGCCTTATCAGAGAAGGTTGACAGAGTGGAAGAACTTCTTCAGAATGTAGCAAAGGTTCTGGCGAATAATACTAACTATGCCACGATGATAACAACTCCTAAGGTAACTGGCAATAAGTTAAGATTTGTTCAGCTGTCACAGCTTGAACCGAATAAGCTTCTTGCAGTTATTGTTATGGAAGGCAATCTTATAAGGAACAAGGTTATAACTATCAGCGAGGATATTTCACCAGAGAATCTTCTGAAGCTTAATCTTCTTCTTAATACAACACTCACAGGTCTTACATTGCAGGAAATGCATCTGGGACTTATATCCAAGATGGAGAGCCAGGCAGGTGAGCATATGGGTATTGTTAAAGAAGTGTTAGACGCGATTGTTGAGACTATAAGTAAGGCTGACGACCTGAAGATATACACAAGCGGCGCAACTAACATATTCAAGTATCCGGAGCTTAGTGATTCCGGGAAAGCAAGTGAGCTTATATATGCCTTGGAGGAAAAACAGGGCTTGTCTGGACTTGTTAATGACAAGGATGATTCAGATAAGACTGAAGATGATAACCACGGCATTCAGGTATATATAGGAAATGAAACACCGGTTGAGTCCATGAAGGACTGTAGTGTGGTAACAGCCACATATGAATTGCAGGATGGAATGAAGGGAACAATTGGTATTATTGGACCGAAGCGTATGGATTATGAAAAGGTTGTTGATACCTTAAAAGAGATGCAGACGCATTTGGATGATGTATTTAAGAAAACTTAGGAAAGGTTGGTATTGAAGTGTCAAAGGATGTAAAGAAAAAGAAATCAGAAGAGACAGTTCAGGATGAAGTAAAGAATCAGGAGACTGATGCTAAGAAAGAAGAAGCCTGCAACTGCGAATCAGAATGTAAGGCTGATGAAAGTCAGAATACATGTGAAGCTGATGAATCAGACAAGGCCGAGGCACAGGATGAGAGCACTGAGAGCTCTAAGAAGAAAGATCCTAAGGATGCAGTTATAGAAGAACTTCAGGACAGAGTAAAGAGGCAGATGGCTGAGTTTGATAATTTCAGAAAGAGAACAGAGAAAGAGAAATCTACTATGTTCGAGATGGGAGCCTCAGATATCATTAAGAAGCTTTTACCTATTGTTGATAACTTCGACAGAGGATTTAAGAGTGTGACAGATGAGGAACTTGAAACTCCATTCGCAAAGGGAATGGATATGGTTCACAAGCAGCTTTTAAAGATGCTTGAGGATGCAGATGTTAAGCCTATTGAAGCTTTAGGCGGTGAGTTCAATCCGGATTTTCACAATGCAGTAATGCATGTTGAGGATGATTCAGTTGGAGAGAACATCGTAGTTGAAGAGTTTGAGAAGGGCTACACATACAGAGACCAGGTTATAAGACACAGCATGGTCAAGGTTGCTAACTAGCGATAAGCCAGAAAGCATATGTAACACAAGGTATTAATCAATTTAATTATAGAAAGGACATTTTATCATGGGAAAGATTATTGGTATTGATTTAGGTACAACTAATTCTTGCGTAGCTGTAATGGAAGGTGGTAAGCCAGTTGTTATCGCTAACGCAGAAGGTTTAAGAACTACTCCTTCAGTAGTTGCATTTTCAAAGACAGGAGAGAGACTTGTAGGTGATCCTGCAAAGCGTCAGGCAGTTACTAATGCTGATAAGACAATCTCTTCTATCAAGAGACATATGGGTACAGATTACAAGGTTGAGATTGATGGAAAGAAATATACTCCACAGGAAATCTCAGCTATGATTTTACAGAAGTTAAAGTCAGATGCAGAGAATTATCTTGGTGAGAAGGTTACAGAGGCAGTTATAACAGTTCCTGCTTACTTCAACGATGCACAGCGTCAGGCTACTAAGGATGCTGGTAAGATTGCAGGTCTTGATGTAAAGCGTATTATCAACGAGCCTACAGCAGCAGCTTTAGCTTATGGTCTTGATAATGAGCATGAGCAGAAGATTATGGTTTACGATTTAGGTGGTGGTACATTCGATGTGTCTATTATCGAAATCGGTGATGGTGTAATTGAAGTTCTTGCTACAGCTGGTAATAACAAGCTTGGTGGTGATGATTTCGATAATGCTGTTACACAGTATATGTTAAATGATTTCAAGGCTAAGGAAGGCGTTGACCTTTCTAAGGATACAATGGCTCTTCAGAGACTTAAGGAAGCAGCTGAGAAGGCTAAGAAAGAGCTGTCCAGTGCAATGACCACCAACATCAATCTGCCTTTCATTACCGCAACCGCAGAAGGACCTAAGCACTTTGATATGAACTTAACCCGTGCTAAGTTCGATGAACTGACCAGAGATCTGGTTGACAAGACCGCTATCCCCGTACAGAACGCTATGAAGGATGCAGGTCTGAATTATTCTGATCTGGGTCAGGTACTGTTAGTAGGTGGTTCCACACGTATCCCTGCTGTACAGGATAAGGTAAGAGCATTGACCGGTAAAGAGCCCAGCAAGTCTCTGAATCCTGATGAGTGCGTAGCAATCGGTGCTTCTATCCAGGGTGGTAAGCTTGCCGGTGATGCAGGTGCCGGTGATATTCTGTTACTGGATGTAACTCCTCTGTCTCTGTCCATCGAGACCATGGGTGGTGTTGCTACCAGACTGATCGAGAGAAATACAACCATTCCTACCAAGAAGAGCCAGATCTTCTCTACCGCTGCTGATAATCAGACCGCAGTAGATATCAACGTAGTACAGGGTGAGCGTCAGTTCGCCAAGGATAATAAGTCCCTCGGACAGTTCCGTCTGGACGGTATTGCTCCCGCTCCCAGAGGAATCCCTCAGATCGAGGTTACCTTCGATATCGATGCCAACGGTATTGTAAATGTATCCGCTAAGGATCTGGGTACCGGCAAGGAGCAGCACATCACTATTACCGCTGGCTCCAACATGTCCGATTCCGATATCGAGAAGGCTGTCAAGGAAGCAGCTGAATTCGAAGCACAGGATAAGAAGCGTAAGGAAGCTATCGAGGCAAGAAACGAAGCAGACTCTTTCGTATTCCAGACCGAGAAGGCTCTGAATGAAGTAGGTGACAAGGTACCCGAGAGTGACAAGACTCAGGTACAGGCTGATCTGGAAGCTGTTAAGGCAATCCTGGAGAGAACCAAGGATCAGGAAATGAGCGACAGCGATGTAGATGAACTGAAGGCTGCAAAAGAGAAACTGACCCAGAGTGCACAGTCCGTATTCACCAAGATGTATGAGCAGGCTGCACAGGCACAGCAGGGAGCCCAGGGCGCAGGTCCTGACATGAATGCACAGGCCGGCGGCAGCAATGCAGGTGGTTCCGCAGATGATGATGTCATCGACGGAGATTTCAGAGAAGTATAAATAACTTCACAAATAGAGCAATCCGTGATATAACAGTAAATGCTGTGTAACAGTGATTGTGATAACAGGCGGCACAGGGTATGCGAAAGCGTGCCCTGTGCATAACCGTCTTAAGATTTATGTGATAGAGGTGCAGAAATGGCAGAGCAAAAGAGAGACTATTACGAGGTCCTCGGTGTAGATAAGAATGCAGATGATGCTGCAATCAAAAAAGCATACCGTGTATTGGCGAAAAAATACCATCCCGACATGAACCCCGGAGACAAGGAGGCAGAACAGAAGTTTAAAGAAGCTTCCGAGGCTTATGCCGTGCTGAGTGATCCCGAGAAGAGACGCCAGTATGATCAGTATGGTCATGCGGCATTTGACGGTGGTGCAGGCGGAGCCGGTGGATTTGACTTTAACGGTGCAGACTTCGGAGACATCTTTGGAGATATTTTCGGAGATATTTTTGGTGGCGGAAGAAGCAGAGGTGCCAGAAATAACGGACCTATGAAGGGCGCCAATATCCGCACCAGCGTGCATATTACATTTGAAGAAGCTGTTTTTGGCTGCAAGAAAGAAATTGACCTGACGGTAAAAGAGACCTGTAAGACCTGTAACGGCTCCGGCGCGAAGCCGGGTACCAGCCCCGAGACCTGTACCAAGTGCGGTGGTAAGGGTCAGGTTGTATTTACCCAGCAGTCATTCTTTGGTACGGTACGTAATGTACAGACCTGTCCTGACTGTCAGGGAACCGGTAAGGTGATCAGGGAGAAGTGTCCGGATTGTCGTGGTACCGGATACATTCCGATGAAGAAGCGTTATGCAGTAGATATTCCTGCAGGTATTGACAACGGACAGAGTATCCGTATCCGTGGCAAAGGAGAGCCAGGTACAAATGGAGGCCCAAGAGGAGATCTGTTAGTAGAAGTGATCGTAGAAAGACATCCAAAATTCCAGCGTCAGGATACAACGATCTATTCAACAGAGCCAATTTCCTTTACA
>OHDP01000759.1_pt1 | contig 18109 bp, 16 predicted proteins | sample 1567011 | NCBI WGS metagenome assembly OHDP01 (sample SAMEA3879532, study PRJEB24766) | human gut metagenome | biome: human-associated habitat; feature: feces | place: USA | collected 1985/1987
TCGCTCCATACCAAAATCATCAAGTATCAGCAAGGGGTAGCTACAAAGGCGGGAAATATACTCATTCCTGCCCTCAAAGCTGGCGGCAAGGTCATTGAGTATTGTTGCAAAGTTTGTCATGCAGACGGCAACCTCTTTTTCCATAAGGGCGTTGGCGATACAGGCGGCAAGGTAGCTTTTTCCCGTCCCCACGCCGCCCCAAAACAGGTAGCCGATATTTTCAGCCTGCATGGTTTCCCAGCTCTCCACATAAAAGCGGGCGGTTTCGGTCTGCGGGTTTCTGCCGTTGTCATGCTCAAATGTCCAGTTCCGCATAGCAGGGTCGGTAAAGCCCCGGCGTTTCAAGTCCTCCACTTTTTCAAGGTGCTTCTGTCGGCTTTCGGCGGCTTGCTGCTTTTCACGGGCTGCCCGCTGGCAGTCGCACTCTGCCGGGTGGCGGTCACGCCCGAAACAAGTCTTTCCCTCTGCAAAATAGGCTTCTTTGGGCGTATGGCACTTGCCGCAGTATAAAAGCCCGTCCTCGCCTGTGTAGTCCTCCGCTTCGGCGGTAGTGGCTGTAATGTCCGTAATCATAGCTTCAATCTCGTTTTTCATAAGCTCTCGCCCTCCTTGCATGAATAATCGGGTATGCCCTGTTTCGGGGCAGCCTTGCCTTTGGCAGCGTCCTCCTGCGCCCACTTGTAAATGGTGGCTGCATGGCTGTGGTACTGCTTCCCGGTGGAAGCGATATGGCAGGAAAGCCGGTCAATATAATACTCCCACTTGTCGGGCAGCTCTGTTTTCAGCCCGGAAAGCTCTGTATCGGTCAGTATCACATTGTTGTATCTGCCATAAGCGGCGGGGGCGGGGTGTCCCGTTTCTCCCTCTCTCTCTTTTTCTATCTCTATCTCTTTCTCTAACTCTATCTCTATCTCTGGTGGACGAATGTCGGACAAATGTCCGCCTTTTGTCCGGGGCGGTAAAAGTGCCTTGTTTTCCAGCCTTGCAGCCCGTTTTCGCTCGGCTTCGGTAGAGGACTGTCCTATCATCAGCTCAATGTCGGTCATATAGAAAGCCCCGCTGTCAAGCTGCTCCACAAGCCCCAACTGCCGGAAAATCTCTAAAGCCCTCTCAACCGTCCCTATCTGGTGGCGGGTCAGTGTCGCTATCATCTGCGCTGTGTAGGGGATATGCTCGTCAAGCTGCAATTTCCCGCCGTTTTTCAGCGATTTTAAGTACAGCTTCAAGAGGATATTGGAATATAAAATCCCGTCTTTCATATCTTCCAGCAGCACAATGGAGTCGCTGTCAAAAAAGTTCTCTTTCAGCTTGAGGTAGTAATATTTGCGGTTATCTGCCATTGGCGGTGTCCTCCCTGTGTTTCCATCTCTTAGAGAAATACCGGGGGCAGAGGACGATAATCGCCCGGAAGCTCTGCTTGCAGCCGTGTGTGCAGCCCCGGCAAAGGTCATTGTAGGTAATACGGTTTCGGTAGTTGAGGAAAAAGCTCCATTCCAACCGCCGCTTTTTGCTCATGCGTGGCATTTCTCGCTCCTTTCTGCCGTTTCCGCTGGTATAAGCGGATAGGTCGGTAAAAATGTAGTTTCTCGGTGTCATTTTCGGGGATTTCCTGCGCTGTGCGCCCTGTTTTGAGGTCGGGGAGTATTGCGGATAGGGGTAAGGGCATATCCCTGTTTTTGTTTGGTTTCGGTATCATTTCGGGGCGGTTTTTAACGCTCCTGTTCATGCTTTTTCTGTCGGCTCGGCTCGCCGTGGTGCATTTGGGAAAGATTGCTTTTCATGGTCTGCAATTCCCGGACACGCTCTTTATTTGCCCGGTACTCGTTGTAAAGGGCGTTCTTCTCGGCGGTAAGCTGCTCGATTTCAGCCTGCAACGATTTATAGGTGGGCAGCTTGGTAATGCCTTTTTGCCGAAAATATCTTACGGCTGCGTCTGCTATGATAAAGTCGCTTTCATGCTTTTCCCGGTAGGCTTTGCGTGCCTTATCGGTTTTCTGCTTTTTCAATCCGTCACGCACATCTCTTGTCTTGGCATAGGCAAGCACCTGTTTCTGCAAGTCCTTTTTCTCACGGATAGCCGTTTCAATGGGCTTCAGCTTGGCGGTGCTGCTGTGTAAATCCGCATTGGCAGACACAAGGGCTGCGTCCAGTTCATCCGGGGTAAAGCCGTATTGCTCCATAGCGGCAACGGTAGCCGCCATCTGTTTGAGATTATGGACAGCCGCCCAACGGTCATAGCCGATACCTTTTCCCCCGGCTCGCTTCGCCGCACGGTCAACCATTCTCTGAATGTTGCCTGTCGGGGCGATTTTCTGCGTTTTTCCTCGCTCTGTGCGGTTTGTTTCAGCGGTATGGTATTCGGGTATGGGTGCGGTCTTTTCGGCGGCTCTGTGGGCGTTCTGCTCCAAAAGGGCAAGAACGGCGGCACGGTCAAAATCATCTCCCAGTTTTCGGGCAGTAATGGGTTTCGTCCTGTCCGGGGTAAGGTAGGACAACCGCCCTCGGCTCTCTTTGACGATCACACCCTGCCGCAGAAGTAAAGCGGAAAACTCGTCAAAGGTAGTAGCTTCGCTCATGGCGTTCCGTATGGTCTGCCGTAGCTTCGCCTTGTCGGTTTCAAACTTGGTCTGCTTTACAGGCTGCCCCTCGGCTGCAAGGGTGGCATTTTCCTTGTCAAGTTTGGCTTGTCCTTTCTTCTGCGCCCAATACTCACGCTCGGTAATGCGGTTTTTACTGCCATGGAGCAGGTCGATTTGATAGAGATTTTCCCGGTGGCACATCTCCATGACCTCGGCTTTGAAGTATTCCATAGCAGCGTCCGTGCAGCGATGTTTGCACCCGGCACGGGTATCTGCCGGTCTGTCCATGTAGGGCAGCAAGGGTACTTCCTCAATACGCAGAGAATTGATAACGATATGAACATGGATATTGCCGCTGTGGTTGTGTCCGTCCGGGTGGGTGCAGACAATGGCTTGGTGTCCGGGGAAATGCTCGGCACAAAATTCCTCGCCCAATGCTTGCGCCCGGTCTACGGTCAAGCCGTTGTCCGCTGCGTCCCGTGGGTCAAAGGAAATGATATAGTGGTGGCTTTTCACATCTTCCCGTTTTTGGTTCTTGCCGTATCGGAGATTTGCCCGCATACAGGCAACGGCAAAATCTTCCTCGCCGCAGTTCAGCGTGGCTATTCGGTAATCCTCCCGGAGTATGAGCCGCCCGGCTTCGTCAAGGGTGGGCTTCATGGTAAACTCGTTATGCTCAAAGGTTAGATACTGCTCGGCTGCACCGTAGTCCGCATTTTTAGAGCTGATATGCTTGAATGTTGCCAACAGCGTCACCTACCTTTCGCAAGACTTCAAACTTCAAGGCGGCAAGGTCGGAAATGGCGGCTCGCACTTCAACGGACAGCGTATTGTAGGGCGTTCCGTATTCGTTGAGGGCACGGGCGATCTGATTAAGGTTGCCGCCGATTTTTCCGTATTCGGCTATCAACTTTCCAACAGCGGACAGCAGTTCATCATTGACCGGGGAAACGGTAACAATGGGGCGAATGGTCGCCCTTGTAATGGCTTGTCGGATAAACTCGGCTTGGCTCATGTCATAATTCTTTAGCCGTTCCGTGAAGTCGGCATATTCTTCTTCGGTCATGCGTGTCTTGACTACATGGCTTCGGTGGGGCGTATTGTATCGCTTTCCTATGGGTATCAACTCCTTTCACTTACCGCCGTTTTGTGGGCGATTTTTTAAGTATTTTTTGGTGGGATTTTCAAGCGGCACAAGCCGCATAGCAGGGTTTGGGGAAGGCACTCCCCAACAAGATTCCGATGGGGCAGAATGAGCGAACGGCGAATTATGGCACCTCGGTAGAATCTTGCTCTAAAAAACTACCGCTTTCCTCGGCGGCTCTGGTTTGCGGATATACTGGCTTGCTCCACCAATATAGCGATTGCGGCGGCGTGTTCTGCCCGCTGTTCACCACTACAACGGTGAAAAGGGGGCGTTTTGGCAAACGCAGCGAAAATTTTTTTATTTTCCCTGTCTGCTCCCTACAACAATCCGGCGGTGTGGTTTGCCAAAGATTTTTGAAAATGGGCGCAAAAAAAGCAGTAAACCTTTTCAAGATTTACTGCTTATCTGCCGCTGTGATGGGCGGCGGTATTAAATTGTCAGCCGTTTTTCAAATGGAATTTATCTGCAATCGCTTTCTTTCCGCTTTCCAATTCCTTTTCTGTAATCTTCCATAATCCTAACGCAATGATCTGCTATCTTTTGCATTCCGAGTTCTTCAAAAAAGGCAATTTGTATTTTCATCAGTTCTTCACAAACAGTCAACTTCTGCTCATCCATATTGCTAATAGCAAGCCATGGGAACGCTTTATATTTCTTAGTGTCCCCAATGAGAAAATTGTACCCTATCAACTCATTTTCACGGAAAACGAAATAGAATTGTGGGCCTGAACCTGGAACTGACTTTTCCATAATTTGCTGCATTGTTCTCACGCCGCCGTATGCCGGAAAAAAACCTATTCGCTCAAGAGCATTTAATATGTCAATCCTTTTATCTGTGGGTATGTCTCTATAATTGATAATCTGTTCCATTTGCTCTACCCTCATTGAAGTTTAATTTGTCAGGCTCTAATTATACAACTTTTCTGTTTAGCGGTCAAAGCGGAACTTCAACAGGCTTTCTATCAGTTGCCTGACGATATGCTCCTGCATATCCGTGTTAATCTGTCCGTCCATTTTCGCACAAGAGCGGACATATCCCGCATAATGGGATAGGACGGCGGCAACAGCTTCCGGGTCGCCCTCGCTTGCCTTAACGATTGTCTCATAGGGAAGTAGCTGGCTCATAGGACAAACCCTCCAACTCTGCCCGTAGCCGCCGTAAAATCATCTGAATACGCCGCCCGGTTGTGTTGCCAGCCCGTCCATATCTCCGTCCAATCTCCCTATGCGTCAATCGTTGGAAGTAGTACAAGAAAATGATTTCCTGTTCCATCTGTGATAGTGCGGACAGGGCTGCGGCAAGCTCTGGACTTTCCAAAAGCACCATCTGACCACAGACGAAAAGCGGATAGCTGGTCATGCCGGATTGCTCCGCAAAGTATTTATCTGTGGTACTGAATGGATAGTGTTTTTCTTCTATCAGATATTCAAGCGAGATTTCCCGCTTGCGGCGGCTCCGTATGCTCCGGGCTGCGTCTATGGCAGCGTGGCGAATAACAGTCTTGCAAAAGGCATCGTGTGTATGCCGGATATGTTCTTGATACTTTTCGTGTTCGGTCATGGAAAATCCCCCTTTCTGAATAATGGCAGAGGGCGGCAGCATCTTGTGCTGTCGCCCTCTTGATTACCGAACAGCAAAGACGGGCGGGGCTGTCAACGGCGGCGCATTTGCGCCGTTCATCTTGACCGTTGACAGGCTCGGCTGGGTTTGCTATCTGCTCACGGCAATTCACTCTCATTGATAGGAATTGCTTCAAGTTCCGTATTCAAATTGTTCCAATAAGAGCCAATATCCGCACTTGTGAAATACTTAAAACCGCCTGCTTCTGACTTCAATTCGCCGTTTTTAACTCCATAGCAGGCGTAAATCAAATCGTAGCTTGTTCCATCTGAGAGGTTAAATCTAAAGCTGGTCACATCTGCTCCGGCAGTTTCCTCAGTTGTTTTGTCTTTTAGGGATAAGCCCTTGAACTTATCATACAGGGTCTTTATATCATTTTCAGCAACAACTACTTTCTTTTCTGCTGATGCAGGCACTCCGTCATAGTGGTACATTTCAACGCTTTCGACATCTTCAACCTCAAATGGGAAGTCGATTTTGACAGGCTCATAAGCAATGTTTATAGGTAACAGAAAGAGAGCTGTAAAAATTGCAATGATACAAAGAGCGATGGAAACGAGAACAGCAATCGTTATCTTTTTTCTGCCTCTCTGCTTTTCTTTTGCCTCATGGCGCATAATAACGCTTTCGCTTTCTTCGTGAAGAACATCTTCGCTCGTGTGAGAAAGCAATTTCTGATAAATTGCGTTACAGTCAGCACAGGCGTTCAAATGCTCTTTTACCATCTCTGCGCTTGCTTCGCTGCAAGCACCGTCAACATACAGCGGAAGAATATCTCGAACAATATCGCATTGTTTACTCATGCTTTTCATCCATCCTTTCTTGAATTTTTAGCTTTGCACGATGATAAGTAACTCTCGCCCATGATTCTGTTTTTCCAAAAATTGCAGCGATTTGTGAAAAAGATAGTTCCCCGAATACGCGAAGCTGAAAGACTTCTTTGTATGGTTCTTCCAAACGGTGAAGAACGAGGTGTATGCGGAACGCCATGTCAGAATCTGCAACTGAGTTCTCAACATTTTCATTTGATGGCAAGTCATTGATTTCACTCACATCAGCTACTCGCTGACGGCTTCGCATTTCATCATGGTAAAGATTTTTTGCTATGGAGCAGAGCCATGTCAATTCATCTGACTTACCTTTGAATTGTGATGTTGTAGAAACAGCCTTATAGAATGTGTTCTGCGTGATTTCCTCTGCTATCTCACGATTTTTGGCAAGAGAAATAGTATACGAGTATACCTGTAAATAGTAGGCTTTATAGAGCTTTTCATAGTCCATACTTGTCATCACCTCCTTCAGCTTCATAGGTTAGACGGAGAAATCGGAATTTCGTTACAAAGAAGTTTGAAATTTTTATACCTTTACGCTACTCTTGCTTTCTGCGGACTATTGGTAGACGCGCATTAACGGCAAGCAAAGAGATTGCTGTGTCAGCTTGATATGTTCAAATGCTAATTAAGTATAGCATACAGCTATGAATTTTTCTATTGCGTTCCCCTGACTTCGGAATAGTGGCAGGGCTGGCTGTCTTTGTTTTGCTTTGTGCTTCTCTACCGTACATGAGCATTTACACAAGGGAGCTATTTGCGATACTTCTTTTTTCACACGTTGCGCTCAACCCGGAACCTCTTAAAGCTCAATATCATTCACATTATATTAAGCACTATTCCTTTTTCAAATTCACCGCCGGAAGCAAGGATGCTTCACAGCAGTCGCACAATTATTCATTATTCATCATTCATTATACAAAAAGTCCGCCGTCTTTTCAGACAACGAACCTTGATATAAATTAATGTAAAATTAAAGTGTGCCGTCCGCCGATAACGGAGGTTAAGCTGATCGCTGATCGTCAGAACGGCGAACAGTTTGCGACTCGCCGCCGCTCGCCGTAAAGGCTTTGCCTTTTCTTATGTAGTAATTGTAGAAGAACAGATCTACAACCAGCGCAAGCACCCAGCCTACGGGCCACGACAGCCATATTCCGTCCGAGCCGAAGAACGGAGAGAGGATATAGGCGAAAATAACACGCAATGCAAGGTCAAGACAGGTGCTTATCATAAACGGCGTCATAACGCCGCAGCCTCTTACACCGCCGTCAATTACTATCTTTATGCAGACAAAGAAATAGAACGGGGAAACGATAGTCAGAAACTTACTGCCTGTTGCTATAATCTCCGCATTTGCTTGTGTCGCAAACAGGTTTACAAGCGTTCCGCCGAAAAGCAGGAAGCACACTACAAAAGGTATCGCTACAACAAGACACATCAGCATACCCGACTTCACACCCGTTTTAACACGGTCGGTCTTGTCTGCGCCTATGTTCTGAGCGCAGAAATTAGATACGCTGTTTGAAAGCGTTGAGAAACAGGTTATTGCGAAAGTATTCAGCTTGATAGCAGACGCATAACCGCCTATTACCGATGAACCGAAGCTGTTTACAAGACTTTGCACGAACAGATTTCCTACCGATACAAAACTGCTCTGTAATATTGACGGTATAGAAATACGGCTTATCTGCTTGAGTGCGTCAGTAGAGAATATTTTAGGCTTTTCGGGAGTATCCGACTGTATCTTTCCGACACGTCTTAAAAGTACGAAGAACGCCGCAATACCTGCCGCACCCTGAGCGGCGAATGTAGCCCATGCAACGCCTGCGACGCCCATCTGAAATACTATTACAAACAGCAGGTCAAGCCCGATATTTCCGAGCGATGACGCTATCAGGAAGAACAACGGTGTTTTCGAGTCGCCGAGGGCGGTGAATATACCGTTGCAGGCATTGTAGATAAAAAGGAACAGCAGTCCGAGTACATATACCCTCAGATATATGTCGCTGTCTGCAAATATATCATCCGGTGTGCCGAGCAATGTCAGCATCGGTGAACATAAGGCACAGCCTATCACGGTAAGCACTCCGGCGATTGCCGCAAACGAAACCAGCGCCGTGTTTATCGCCGTTTTCATATATGTATAGTTCTTTGAACCGAAAAGTCGTGCAACAACGACCGACGCACCGACGCTTCCGCCTGTTGCCACTGCCATGAATATCATTGTGACGGGGTAACTTGCGCCTATTGCACCCAGCGCCATATCGCTTACAAAGTTGCCTGCAATAACGCTGTCAACAATGTTATAAAGCTGTTGAAATGCAACGCTGAGCAGCATCGGCAGAGAGAATTTCAGCAGAACCGAAAAAGTTCTGCCGCTAGTCATATCCGTGACCATTCTTTTATAATCGCTTCCTTATCTTTTCATAAAACCTTTTGGAGCGGCTTTTGTCATCCTTCCCGCATAGTCTTTTATCAGCTCCGCAAACTGCATCTTTTTCACAAATCCCGACGGAATCTCCGAATATCCGAGCAGTGTGCCTTTCAGCGCGCCTGCTATAAATGCACATATATCGCTTATACCGTCCTGATTTGCGGCAAGCTGTACCGCACTGAGATAGTCGTAATGCACACAGGCACAGTATACGCCTATGGCAAGCGCAGAATCCGCCGTACTGCCGTTTCCAAGCTCCGCTACATCGGTCAGCGGCGAGGTGTTCTCGTCAAGCAGTGAAAGAGCCTTGTCAAGCGCCGCAAAGCACTCCTCAAAGCCGTCATGCTCCTTTAGTATCTTCATCGTGTTCAGCACCGAGCGCTCAATGGTATTTCCCTTGCAGATAAATGCGATAATGGCAGAAAGACAGCCTGTTGCAAGGTATCCTGTCGGGTGCGAATGGGTAATGGCGGCAAGGTCACAGCCTACCGAGAATGCAAGCTCAGGGTCGCTGTAAAAATACAGCCCCGCAGGAATCGCTCTCGGCAGACAGTCAAACAGCTTGTTCTGATTTATCGGACGGCGCTTCCTGCCGTAGTCGTTTTCGGATTTTATTCCTGCAAGCGTCTGTACAAGCTGTTTCGTGGGATTACGCTTCTTGCAGAATGCGGATATTCCGAGCAGATCGCACGGAAAACCGGTTTCGTTGTCATCAAGTATCCACTGCAGGTCGATTGAAGAAGTACCGCCTGTCTGCGAATAAAGCCACTGCTGAAGCGCAAGGAAAACATAATCCGCACAGTTCGCTTCTCCCGTTCTCAGCCCTGCCGCATCAGCCCACAGTATACCGTGTGCCGTGAACAGCATCATCTGGGTCTCGTCTGATATACGGGCGGTTTTCTGTCGCTTCTCAGGGCTTAGCTTAAGTATGCCCTTTTTGCCGTACAGATCCTTGATATGACTTCTTGTCAATGTCTTTACGGGAGAACCGAGTGCGTCGCCTGCGGCGGCACCTACAATACAACCCGAAAACCTTTCTTTCTTGTACAATTTCTTATTTGCCATAAGTTGATTACTCCAATATTTATAATACCTGACGACATTTGAATTACGATGCCTGCATTTTTTCGTAGCTTATCATCAGATCCACGAATCTGCCGTAAGACTTCTTGCCGTCAGACTGCCCCTGCGACTTAAGATAGGTATCGTTCACTGTTGTGGCGACAGTAGCGACAGGCGTTTCGTATTTCTTCCAGTATTCGCTGTTTGCTTTAAGTTCTGCCTTTATCCTGTTGTCCGCATAGCTCATAAGCTCGCTGTATATTTCCGCTCCTGCCGCCGAATAAAGCGCATTTGCGGCATAGATAAGAGCATATACCCACCCCGCATATTGAAGATACACGTTATCCGAGCCTGTGCAGGCGAGATAAGCGATGAAGTTCGCCTCGTCCTCACGCATAAAGCCCTTCAGATGCGACAGCTCATGACACACCGTGAACGGTTTTGCAAAGTCCGGCGCATTTGCGTTATAATTTGCCTCTATGGTAAACGGCGCATACATACCGAGTATTTTCATATAAGACATGCCCTCTGACGCAATTACAGCCTTTGCGTTCGGATAAAACCCCGACAGGCTGTCATACCTTTCGCCGAGCCGGTTCATTGCCTTTTTACATTCTTCATCGAGATTGATTTTACCGTCAAGCGATACCGTCAGCGTTTCGTCCGTTTCTATTTTTCCGGCAGCGTCGTTTGCATTCTTCAGAATATACACGCAAAGATCCGCAAGCTCCTGCGCCGTATATGTTTCAACGGTAAATCCGCTCACCTCGGAAAATGTAAAACGGTTATAGTTTATTCCGCAGAAAAGCGTAAACACCATAAACACGCTTACCGCAAAGCATACCACGACCGCAAGCACCCTCATCAACAGCTTTTTCCGCTTGCCCTTGCCCTTTACAAAGCGTATCACGGTAAAGACAACGCCGACGGCGGCAAGTATGATAACCGCATAAAGCAGTATCTCGCACAGCGAAAAGGGCAGTACGGATGAGATCCGTCCTACAGTACCCACAAAAAACGGGTATATCGTTGTGCTGTACCACTGCGCAAAGTCTGCCGTGTTTTTTGCAAGCAGTGTGAGAGCAAGCGACAGCAGGAACGCAGGAACGGCATAATACAGCCATTTCGGCAGCTTTTTAAAAAACGCTTTGATTGTCGCTGACAATGTTACCACAGCCTTTCGGATCAATACATATCTCTGAGGCTGTCGATAAAAGCGACAAAGTCGTTTCTTGCCGACAACGGCTCGATTATTTCCGCCTTTACACCCAGCTGGAACAGCCAGCCGTAAAAGGTCGGGCTTACGTTTATATCCTTTGATATATAGAAGTTATTCTCGTCCAGCTTGTGCATGGTTATATCCGACCCGAATTTATCCATAACAACGCTTGTGAGCGAGTTGTCGAACCTCAGCTTTATTCTTATCGTTTCCTTGCCTGAGAACATACCGAATATTTTCCGTGTATATTCCGCAAGGTTGAAGTCCTCCGAGATTATCGCAGGCTCGTCTGACACCTCAACGTCTTCCATACGGTCAACCCTGAAGTTTGAAACCGAGTTGTATTTTTCGTAAAAGCCTATGCAGTAGTAGTTTTCGTCCTCCCACGCAAGATGATACGGTGACATAGTATAACGTCCGTCTGCATTTCTGAATATCTTTCTCTTTTTTATATCGTAGTTGAAGTAGTGGAAGGTTATCTTTCTGCCGTTTTCAATGGCTTCGTGTATCTTGTTTATGCTGTAGTATATCTTCTTGTTTACGGTTTTTACACGGTTTGCGACAATAACGCTCCGCTGAAGCTCATTTGCACGGAAGTTGCTTGTAAGGTGGGCAATCTTGCCGATAAGCGCCCTTGATTTTTCTTCTGAAATGAATTTCGAGCAGGCTACAGCGTCCGCAAGCAGCTGTAATTCCTCAAACTCAAAATCACGGGAGGCAAGATAATACGTTCCGTTCTTATCCGAGCATATATCCATTCCGAGAATGTCACGGAGCGTTTCAATGTCGGAGTAGAGTGCCTTGCGTTCCGCCGTTATGCCGAGCCTTTCCAGCTTTTCCTGTATTCCGGCAACCGTCAGAGCGTGAAGCTCGTCCGATTCCTCGCGGAACATTTTTTCGATATAAAGAATTTTCTGCTTCTGGTTGGATGAACGTGCCATAACATAAGTCCTTTCTATTCGTGCTTTATCTGCATTACAACCGATATTACCAGCACCGCCGCAAGCAATGCGGATATTATCACGGTAAAAACGTTGAACGTCATTATAATGTACGGTACAGCCGACATCGCAAGAGCAATGGCGGAAAGCACCGTAATCGGCGTCTGCCGTTTCTTCCCGAAGAATATCCACAGCAGAGAAAGCATAGCCGTAATAGTAGTTGTCACAGCGCATATCATATAGTGGAACATTGCGTATCCGAACGGCGTGACATCGAAATACGAGTAATTTTCAAACCTGAAAATCAAATGACCGTTGTCGGACATCAATCCGTACTTAAGCACTGCGCCGAGCGGTAAAAGCTCTGTTATTATCGCCGCAATGCAGATAAACAGCCGTATAACACCGAGTTTTTTCATAATATTTCACCTTTAAAGCAGGGAAAACACCCTGCATATCTCACTTCACCCTTACAAAATGTGCAATAAACGACCTGAAATCCCCCCACAACGACGGAATGTCAAATCCGCTGTTCATCAGAAGCTCTGCCGAATAAACCCTTCCCGTCTGCTCGTGCCTGTAATAACAGCCCTTTTCAAGCCCCTTCAGCTTTACTCTGTGCAGGAATACGCTCGGCTCCTTGAGAACCTGTACATATTCGAGGAGCGTTTCGCTCTTGTCCTTTGCGACAAACTGCCATGCGTCAAAGCGGTCGTTTGCAAACGGATTTCCGATTCTGTAATAATCGCCCGTTCTCACAAGCGGATTGTACTTGTTGAATTCTTCTATCTGTTCCTTTATCGCATATTTGTCATCGTCCGAAATCTTCGTAACGTCAAGCTCATAGCCGAACGTACCCGACATCGCAACGTGTCCTCTCGTTTCAAAAGGTGTAATTCTGCCTACACAGTGGTTCGGGCTGTCCGAAACGTGAGCGCCGAAGCAGGAGCAGGGATAGCACATAGATGTGCCGTACTGTATCTTGAGCCTTTCTATAGCGTCGGTATCATCGCTTGTCCATATCTGAGGAGAGTAGTAGAGCATACCTGCGTCAAAGCGTGAGCCGCCGCCTGCACAGTTTTCAAGGAGCAGGTCAGGGAAGTCTGTCAGCAGTCTTTCCTGCATTTCATATACGCCGAGGACATATCTGTGCCATATCTCACGCTGTCTTTCGGGAGGGAATACCTCGTTGCCGACCTCGCTCAGCTGTCTGTTCATATCCCACTTTACATATTCTATGTTTGCACTTGAAAGGATAGCCTTCATCTGCTCATAGATATAGTCACGCACTTCTTTTCTTGAAAAATCAAGTACAAGCTGACTTCTTACAGTCGTGCGGTGTCTGCCGGGAATGTGTATGCACCAGTCCTGATGCTCCGCATACAGCTTGCTGTCAGGGCTTATCATCTCAGGCTCGAACCATATACCGAACTTAAGACCTATCTTGTTTACCTCGTCTACAAGGTGCTTAAGACCGCCTTTTATCTTGTCCTCGTTCACAAACCAGTCGCCGAGCGAAGATCTGTCATCGTTTCTGTGACCGAACCAGCCGTCATCCATAACAAGCATTTCAATTCCGGCTTTCTTTGCTTCTCTTGCGATATCAAGGAGCTTGTCCGTGTCGAAGTTGAAATAGGTCGCTTCCCAGTTATTAATAAGTATAGGACGGCGCATATCCTTCCACTTTCCTCTGATAAGGTTGTTTCTCATAACATCGTGGAAGTTTCTTGACATCTGACCTAAGCCCTCGCCGGAATAGGTCATGATGACCTCCGGCGCCTGAAAATCCTCTCCCGGCTCTAAGTGCCACGAGAAGTCATACGGATTTATACCGAGGAGCGCTCTTGTCTTTTCGTACTGACCTACCTCTACCATTCCTAAGAACGAACCCGAATACACCAGAGCAAAGCCATACGCTTCGCCGAAGTCCTCTGTTGCGGTGTGGTCGCACAGCGCAAAGAAGTTGTTGTGAGCGTGGCTTGTAGCACCTCTGTTGGAATCTATCGACTGCTTGCCGAAACGTACAGGAAAACGCTGTACATGGCGTTCTCTTGCCCATGTTCCGTGCAGTGTTATCATATCGTAGTCCATTCTGTCAAGATCAAGGCTCATTGATATGATACGGCGCAGGTCGATAGCGGCAAGACCGTTGTTTTCGACCTTTACGCTTCTTGTAATAACGTCAAATTTCGGGAAAACGCTGTACATAAGCGTAATATCAAGACCGCTGTGCGGATCGTAGCAGAATACCTCAAGCGTCTGCGCCTCATCGTCTGCGGCGTATGTAGCGGGAAGCCCCTTTAATTTCGGCTTGCCGTTTGAAATTCTGTAATCCTTGTAGTAGCATTCACAGGCGGACATACCGTTTATATCCATTACCTGCATTGCCGGTTCTCTGAAATCCGCAACGCCCGATGTCGGAAATTCGATAGGCGCACAGTCAAAGCTGTGAGGTCCCATAGCGTCGTGTACCGCAGGTACAAACGGCTCGTCATTCGGTATGCGGAGCATATGAGTTATATCAGTTTCCGGAATATACCCGCCGTAGTACAGGTGGAGCAGGTTTCTGCTGTCGGTGATATGAAATGCGTAGCTCGATTTTTCCGTGTCGAGCTTGAATACACGCTTGTTTTCGTCAAATACGATAGACATAATTTTTTCCGTCCTTTTAATTTTTAGGGGATACGGTCAGTTCCCATATACAATTAATATAACATATTTCACGGCTTTTCTCAATCCTTTTAAGTAAAATTTTAAGCATTTTTCATTTTTGCAAAACAATCCTCAAGCAATCCCCCAAACAATTCCGTTGTATAAGAGGTATATTACAGCACCGTTTCACCCACCCTTTTTATCACAAAAACACAACTTAATTCACTGTTAATCTTAAATTTACTTAAATTACGCCCTTTATGCCGTGTAATGCCGTGAGTTTCAATAAATTTTCACCTATATTTTAGGCATAATGCACATTGACATTAAAAAACCGAAATGTTAAAATAATTGTGTAAAGTTACATAAGTATGTAACAAAACGAAAATAAGTTTTATAGGAGGATTTTTCCAATGAAGTTAAGAAAAATCATGGCTGGCGTTGTAGCTACTGCTCTCGCAGCAAGCACATTAGCCGTAGCAGCAAGCGCTGCTTGCCTCACAAAGGTTGAAGGCACAGAATCAACATTAAGCACAGGCACAGGCATGTGGCTTCTCCAGCTCTACAACAAGGGCAATGAAGCTGAGAACAAGCCCGAAACAAAGCTCGACATCGACTACTCAAAGATCGCTGCTCTTACATTTACTTTCCAGGTAAATGAAGAAGATAAGGAACTGTGGGACGGTACAATCGGCGGTTCTGTTGTATTCTCATGCAACGGTGAAAAGCTCGGCGTTCAGAACGATGAAGACGCTGCAAAGGCAGCACTCTTCGATAAGTATAACTGGCCCAGCTGCGAATTCTGGGGCGTTCTTGATGAAGAGTTACTCGGTCCTGTAGGCGAAGGCTCTACATACGATGACACAAAGCCCGGTAAGGTAGAAAAAGTCGGTGATTACACATACGCTGTCACAAACGACCAGCTCGTTAACCCCATCACAGCAGGCGACGTTTCTTCTATTGAAGATATCGGATGCATGCAGGTTGGTCTTCAGGAATGGGGCAACGGTATCGCAGCAGTAACAGTTACTAAGCTTGAGGTTAAGGATGCAAGCGGTAATGTTCTCGTTTCATTCGATGAAAAGGGCGTTCCCACAATCGGCGGTGCTTCAACTCCCGCTGACACAACAGCTCCTGCTGATACAACAAAGCCCACAACAGGTGATTCTACAAAGCCCAACACAAACACAGGTGTTGAGAGCGTTGCAGTAGTAGCAGGCATCGCAGTCCTCGCTACAGGCGCTGTTATCGTTGCTAAGAAGAGAAAGTAATTTCGGCTTTAAGCAATAAATAAGCAATTTATCCCCCGCAGAAACTGCGGGGGATTTTTGTCGTTTCTTTCACATCCGCACTATCCCACTCTACAAATTCACCATACACAAAAATCCGCAATCCCGCACCAACCCTCTCAAAAGCACACCACTATCCCTCGCCTCGCACCATCACGCTTGCCTCCCTTGTCAAAGGGAGGTGGATTGACGGCAAGCCACAAACTGTCGCTTTGTTGCGTTTTGCTTGCGATACAGCCGCCTTTTTTATTCACCAAACTTTTTGCCGTCAAGACGGAGGGATTGGTATACCACCCTTCGCTCAGCACCACATCTATGCCTCCCTTGTCAAAGGTGAGGTGCTGTCGCCCGAAAAAATTCGGGCGACTACCGGAGGGATTGCCTCACCACTATCCCTCGCTTGCACCAACCCTTCCAAACCCGCACTATCCCACGCTTAGCACCACATTCTTGGCTCCCTTGCCAAAGGGAGTTGGATTGCGACAAGGCTATTTCTTATTATAAATCGCAACATTCTGCGATTTCATAAACGTTAATATTCGCTCAGCCCTATCTGTCGCAAGACTGAGGGATCGCCCACCAACCTCTCCATCCCCACAACCTTCTCAAAAGCACATCCATCGCCTCGCACCATCCCTTCGCCCCTCACCCCTCAATTTCCCGTTATTCATCATCGAACATTCATTTCCTCCCTGTATACCCTTGACAACTTCCGCCGATAATTCTATAATAAAAGCAGTAACTTCCATATCAACATAAAGGTGTGATGTAATGAACTTCAAATGGGATAAAAAATATCTCTACTGGGGAGTGACCGCATTCCTCGTTATCGCCGCCGCTATCGTGTTCTTCCTCGGTCTGTCACAGATCAAAGAAATACTCGACAGCATCTTCTCGTTCCTGTCTATACTGACCCCCGTCCTCTACGGCTTTGTTATAGCGTATATTCTCTGCCCGATAGCGACTTTCATCGAAAAGCCGTGCCTGCGCAGACTGTTCTATACAATACAGGACAAAAAGCGTGAAAAGTTCGAGCGTGAACACCCCGGCGAAGAGCCGCCGCCCAAGACCTTCCCCGTCCGCAAGGTCGCAAGAGTTATGAGCGTGGCTATAACTATGATTCTTGCCCTGCTTATACTCACAGGTATAATCTGGGTGCTTCTCCCTCAGCTTATCGACACTATCACTATGCTCGTAAACAATATGCCGACATACGTTACGCAAATAAGCGACTGGGTATCGCAGACCCTCAGAAATTACCCCGAGGTAGAGGCTTATGTCCTCCAGTTCACCGGCGGCATTTCCGATATGCTCAACAGCTGGCTGTCAACCGAGCTTCTCCCTCAGATGAACAATATATGGAATCTGATTTCGTCCAACGTCATGAACATAATCAGCGTGTTCATGAACCTCCTGCTCGGCTTCGTTATCGCCATCTACTTCCTCAACAGCAAGGAGCTTTTCGCCGCTCAGTTCAAAAAAATCCTCTACTGCCTGTTCAAGCCTAAGGTCGCTACAAAGATTATCAACAGCACCCGTGAGGTAAATAAGTCCTTCGGTCAGTTTATCACAGGAAAGATACTCGACAGCTTTATTATCGGTATGGTCTATGTACTGCTTATGAGCATCTTCAATATGCCCTATGCCGTACTCTGCGGTGTTGTTATGGGTATATTCTGCATCATTCCCTATTTCGGACCGTTTATAGGATATATCCCGTGTATGCTGCTGCTCGTCCTCGTTGACCCGATCCAGTGCATCTATTTCACCATTATGGTCGTTATCATCCAGAACATTGACGGTAACGTCCTCGCCCCGAAGATTATCGGCGACTCGACCGGACTTTCGAGCTTCTGGGTTATATTCGGTATGCTTGTCGGTCAGGGCTTGTTCGGCTTTGTCGGTCTTATCATCGGTATACCCCTGTTCGCCGTTGTATACAGCTTCACAAAGAACAGGGTCAAAAAACGACTCGAAAAGAAAGACCTTCCCTCCGACTCAAACGTGTACCGTGACATCGACCATATAGATGACGAAACAAACGAGCCGGTCTACTTCCCTCACCCCCCTTATATGAAAAAGGAAAAGGAAAAGCACGAGTTTAAAGATATAAAGAAAATCTTCGTCAAGAACAAAAATTCCGACAGCAAAAACACGGATGACAAAAAGCAGAAATAATGTTATTATTTCAGTCTGTCGAAAAACCTCTATCGTTGATAAAAAAGGGGTCGCAGGGGCGTAGCCCCCGACAGGGTCTAGGGGCGGTAGCCCCACATTCAGCCCCGGCACGGATGCCGGGCGTGTATGCACAAGGGCTTTGCACGATGCAAAGCCA
>OHDP01000766.1_pt1 | contig 17971 bp, 32 predicted proteins | sample 1567011 | NCBI WGS metagenome assembly OHDP01 (sample SAMEA3879532, study PRJEB24766) | human gut metagenome | biome: human-associated habitat; feature: feces | place: USA | collected 1985/1987
ACTTCTAAACGAAGTGTAAGTCGGGGTAGTTCACGATGTAACTGCCTGTTCAAACATATTGTTTGCTACAACCACATCCGATACTTTAGGAAGTACAGGTTTCAGTTTTATTCCATAATCCTTGATTTCATCACTCAATATCTGTTGAGAGCCACTTCCATCAATAACAACTTTTTCTATGTCTGCTTCTTTTAGAAATGAAATAATCCATGTGTTGCCATTTCTAACGCTTTGACAATCAATCGATTCAACAAAAATCTTTTCATCTACCTTTGTAGCAATCGACATGGCAACATGTTTTCCATCCACTCCATACTTGATACCCACAAAAAGCTTATTTTGAAAATTGGGAACTGTTACAATTTTGAGATTTTCCCATTCCTTTTTCGAAAATTCACTGCCTTGTGAATAGGATAGCCAATGTCCTAACCTTTGAATATTGAAATCAACATCATCTGATGTAATTTCATTTTCAATTACACGTTCTGTCAATCCTTGTCCTAAGGACGGGTTAGTTTCATACCAGACATCTCTATCATATGGATCATGCATATGCTCAATAGACCATTCGGCCCAGCCTGTATTCTTACTTTTTCCTTCTAGAACTCTATCCCTTGTTTTTTGAAATACAGTTCCATGTGATATAGCAGTTGGTGGTGTTCCTAACATAATCGTTTGTGGATTTGATGAAGCTGAAATAACATACTTTAGCGCACTTTCTTGATCAATCGTATATTCCTGTGCTTCATCAATGATTAGCACGTCATATCCTTCACCTAAACCACCTGTATTAGAACGAGTTCTAAAATTAACAAGATGATCTAATTTATAAGCTTTTCCTTTTTCATTTAATAAACGTATATTTTCTGAACCTTTTGCCTTAACTGACGTATATTCTATTTCCGCCTGATCAAGCAGTGCACATATTGTTTCAAAAACCGAATGTGCTGTAGAAATCATGTGAGCTGTATAGAGTATCTTTTCACCATTAATAATGCCCCACATAGTTCTCATAATAACGTCTTCAGTTTTTCCATTTCTTCGAGGTATGCTGTAACAAAAAAGAGAATGTACCCACATTTCCTCTTTATCGATTGCTAATATGTCATAAATCAATAGTTCCTGCCACTCTCTAGCAGTTCTGCCGGTTTTGTTGTAAATTTCTACCGCTTCCTTCCCTTTTGTTTCAGTATAAGGAAGCACTAACGAAGTTGTAGGAGTTTGTCTTCCAATTCTTTTTTCAGACATTCCTTTTACCTCCTACTTCATGTTCGCTTTTTTTGGTGGTGGTCGATACTCTTCACTGACTGAATAACAATAGTTACAGTTAGGTATATAGCACTCAAAAGTGATTTTTTTCATTTTTTGATGCTTTTTCTTATCGTAATATGGTTGAATATCACTTACAAAGCATACATGTCTATGCGGTCTTAATCCTTGTGCCATAAACTTCCTCCTTTCTTTAAAATTGAATAAAACGAAAAGCAAGTCTTTTAAACTTGCTCATTAAATATATTCAGTTTCTTTAAATATTTTTTGAAGTTTGGGTGCTTGCATTGCTAACCAATCAACCATTTCTTCATTGTGCCACTCACAATTTTCATGAAGTCCCGATTCACATAAAAAAGCATGGATTAATTCATGCCTTATTACCTGTTTTCTATATTTAGCCACATCTTCAATTTCAATTTCTTCTTTTTGAAAATCTGTAATGACTATCTTTTTTGAAGTGTAATCAGTATATCCAAAACTGTTTTGTAATAATGGATCATTATTACAATTATCTTCAATAATTCTATATTCGGTTCCCAAAACTGAAACTTTTTTTAAAATTTTCATCCTTCCACCTCACAAATTGATATAATAATTAAAAGCATAAAATTAAGTAAGAAAGGCGGTGATATCATGGCAACAAAAGGAAAATGTACTGAAAAACCACCTCGTAGAGGTCCAATGACTGTAAAAGTAAGTTCCTATACGAGAAAAGATGGAACAAAAGTTGATAGTCATAAAAGACACACACCTAAATAATTTCTTTATAAGAGCGGTACTACCGTTCTTTTTTGTAAAATAAAAACCGACTACTGTCGGTTAACTATTCATATATAAATAATACTTGTCTTTAATATTTTTTGGTGCATCTTCTTTTAATTTGATGTCACCTGTCTTTTTATCAACATAGCACCAAGGAGCAACTTCTTCTTCAAATATTTTAATAAGTTCTTTTTGCCTTTTTGTGGGATTAACCATCATAACCAAGCACCTCCATAACTAATCTGTCTAAAAATTCATCAGAAACACTGTTTTGCTTGTTCAAAACAATACAATCTGCTATCAATTCATTCAATGATTTTGTATTTTTAAATGATTCTTGTGCATTTTGACTTACGTTTTTTCTTATATACATTATATCATTTGTTTCCTGATTAAGCACATAATTTCTCAGTTTTTCTTCTAAATTATTTTTGGCTTGTAATTCGCTCTTATTGTTTGCTTGTTGATATTTTCTTACAGCTTCCCAATGTTTTTTATGACCACCTAGTTCATGATTTAATACATCATCTAAATTTTTAGATGGAAAATATGAAGTATCAACAATCTGTGAAAACTTATTGCTTATCAGTTCTTCACATATAAATAAATCATTATTTATATGATCATAACAGGCAATACCCTGTAATGCATTTTTTTGAACCACCACGATATTGTTTATTTTTCCATATCGATATTCTTGATTTATTTTAGTATTTAAGTATTCACACATTCTTTTTGAATTTTGCGAATATGTTTGACAATAGATATTAGAATATTTGTCATTTTTATACGTAACAAAAGAAATCTCTTTTTTTCCTAATTTCATATTGAATGGTTTCTTTGCACCCATAAAATTTGAATTTGTCCTAATATTTTCTCTATAATCAATTCTTTTACTCCAAACATCCTGTACTTTCTTACTGCCATCTCCAGGATCATAAACTACAGTACAGTCGCAATTCGCATGTCTTCTAAAAACATTATTACCTGTATTGCTAACTTTACTGTAATCATAAACACCAGCCATTGACTGACACCATTTACATGTTTTCCCAACTGTTGTTCTAATTATTTTAGGTCTTAACCCTGCATTGTAATGAAAATCAGCATTTTTTCGAACTGAATCATCTACGACTGACTTTGCATTGGTTTCCAATGAATCAAGAAAACTTTTTTCACGTTGGGAGTACTTATCAGCATTTGAAATATAATCAATGATACTTGCTGTTTTTTCTTTGTTATATTCTGGAACAATTGCTTTTAATCCTAAATCAGCTTTTTTATTCAAAATATTTTGTGTAGCCTCACATTGTTTGGATACCAAGTCATAATTTTGTTTGATCATTGGTTCAAGTAATCTTTGAGCAATGTTGTAATACATTTTTCCATCAGGAAGCATTTCTTCATTGATATTTTCTTGTATTACCTTTTTTAAAGAAACTCCTAATTCTTTTGCAAAAGAAAGAGAGTCGGTATAATTTACCGCTCCCTGCTTTTGTTTTATTAAAATTGATTTTATTTTTTCATTAGCTTTTATTTCTTCATCAAACTGTTTTTGAATTTCTTCTAATAAAGAAGGAACGATATCATTATTCATCTATTTCTTCCTTAAACATATCATCTATATTTGAAGTTGATGAAGATGTACTATAATCGATTCCAGTAAGTTCTTTTAGATTGTCCTTATCAAAATATCCTGGTACAGCTTGATTGATTTTAATTGCTCCATCTCCAATAACTGAAAGAGCTGAAGCATCCGGTTCAAAAATCGGTTCCCATTTGATTTTTGTTAAATAAATTTGATTTCTTGAATATGTATAACCATCTCTCAAACATGCTGCTAAAAATCCAGCATTTATAAATCCTGTAGCAAATGTTTTTTGAGCTTTTCTTGCTTTCAATCTTAAATTTTCATGTTGTGCCTTGATTGCTTCAACACTTGATGGATTTTCAGTAGAAAAACCTAGATCATCTAATGTCAACCCTGTTTCACCAGCGAAAAGACTGGCCAACATTTTTAGTTGTTCAACATAGGGTGCCATTGATTGTTGGGCAAATTGGCCTACAGTAGGCTTGTCCCCGTCTTCATCCTTTGAGATTTGCATCAATGATGAAATAGTTGCCTTCCATTTATCCATTTCAGCTCCTGGTTCAAGTCCTAAAACATATTTTTGTGGGAATGAATAGAACTCAGCAGATACTTCACTTCTTTTTAGAGTTCTCATAGCTGCTTGCTGAATAGAAATACATGTTCTTGAAATAACTGAATGTCCAAATGGTCTTTTAGCATCAGGTCTATTAATAATTGGAACCAACAGTGGATACGGAGCTTTATTTTTGATTTTATAAGGTTTTTCACCTCTTTCATAAAAATATGTAACTCCTTGAATAAAATATGCTTCAATAATAGGATTCCCTAGAACATCTTCCTCTAATATGGCATATCCTTCAACCAACATATTTGTAATAGGATCAATAATCCCTGTTGCATGTCTTCCATCAATTACCTGTAAGCGAGGCATTTCTCCAACCTTTTGAGAAATATAAATAAAAGAACATGATGTAATCAATGATGAAATAATTGCACTGTCAAACAACACATCAGGATTATTCATGTCGTATATCTTTTGCATATTGAAATTATCATAAGAAAATTCAACAAAGGAAATTCTATCAGCAATAGAGTCAACAGCCTTTGAACACCATCCTAAACATTCTTTTAACCATCTAAATTCAGGCGGTATTACACTTGAAATATCAACCATTTGATTTTTCATTTCATAATAATCGTATCTTGTTTCGCATCTTTCTTTCTTACTAGCAAGTTTTCTTCTTAAATATCCCATTCCTTTGTATTTCATATATCTTCTATTCCTTTCATAATTTCGTTTTGAGAGTCGTTTTCATAATCCGTGAGAAAATATTCACAGTACGGCGTGAAGTCCGGAGCGCGCCCTTTAAGGGGAGGTATGCCCCTATCACATTATTTTTTGCTTCGATATGCAGTCCAATCAATTATTTGTGGCAGTATTCTATTTGATATGACTTTTTCGGTTTTTATTGTGTTATTAGCAAAGATTTTGTCACTCTTTTGTCTGTTGCATGTCATATGCGCTAGTTGTAAGTTATCCAAGTCGCTTGGATGTCCACCCTTGGCAACTGGAATGATATGATCAATACAAGCACTCAATGGGTGTGGATGTTTATAACTAAAGTCTACTGGCTTTCCACAAATTCCACAGACTGATTGAGTTGCAAATATCCTTTTCTTATTGTTTTCGAATTGTTTTCTATGTGCTCCATCTCTATCTAGTCTTTTAACTGACATATTATCAACTCCTTTTTATAAAGCAAAAAAGAACTACCACCGCAGTTCTTTTTTAACAATTCTTTTGTAAAGGGAGTGGCCTATGTCAAATTAACCACATTACCATAATAACACATTTTTCGGGGCATTTACTTTTGATTTACTTTTGATTTACTTTACGATTACTTTTCATTTACTTTTCATTTACTTTACGATTACTTTTTTATTTACTCCAACATTCTTTTTATTTTTTCTTTTGTTGGAGCAATTGCTAAAGCTATAATATCTAGTGATTCATTCAATAGCTTATAAAAAATCGCTTGTGAATATCCATTTTCTATTGCTTTGCTCACTCTTAATTTATCACTTGCGTTATTAATATAAATATCAATGACTTCTTTATGCTTTTCATCTAGAAGATCATTCATTGCTCTTTCTAATATATGAATGTATGTATCATATACTTCAATACATTTATCGTAATCCTCTGTCTTTTCTAGCAACTTATTGTATTCTTGAAAAATTGTTGAATGATAGCCTGGCATTTCAGGCGAATATGATATTCCTTTTCTTTTGTCTAACAATTCTTCTTTTGTTTCTTTTAAGAATTTAGACATTCTTTTCCAGTCCTTTAACTTTGATATTTTAAACTTAACGTCTTCTCTTTGTGATAAATTCATAACTCCACTCCCTTTTTAAAGAATTTCTTTTAATTCTTTTTCTTTTTGTCTGATATAACTATTTACTGTTTCTAAAGCAACTTCATTCTCTTTAATTGATTCTATTTACTGATATCTTTCAAGTAGCTCTTTTCAGCTTCTAAATATGCTATATTTCTAGGTTCGATAACTCCATATTATCGCACTCTACTGTATTCTCTCTAATCCCTTACTACGTATAACTTTTGATGATGTTATCATTATCAAAAACTTTATGTATTTTTAAGAGTTGATTTTTCTGGTCTATATATAATTTCTAGCCTTTCTAAATTAAGCCATATTGAAAATTCAGCAACTGGACAATCTAGAATATTTTCATTTAATGCTTTCCAATATTCGATGTCACAACACATTACTTTTTTGTTTTCTTGTCCTTCTTCTTTTAAAGCAATTTCTAATCTATTTGTATTTTTACATTTTTCCAAAAGATTTCTAATTGTCATTTTCTTCACTCCTTTTTAATTTTAAAAATGTCCTTTTTTTAACCACTTGGAAGGTGAATGGACTTTAAATGTTCTATCTATTATCCGTTTGATTATCTTATACATCTAACCACCTCTCCATATGCAATAAATACTGCTATTGGTATACTTAAAAACCAACCTATAACCTCAATTTTTACGCAGGTTTCTTCTTTAACTCCAAAGTAAAGGAGAATAAGCGATATTAGAGTCGAGAAAACCATGCTTATAGCAAACGAATATATAAGAACACCAGCTTCATTCTTCATACTGCCACCCCAAAAATTTCACAAAGTATTCAATTTGATTTTTATAACCCCTTCAACGCTTAGGATGTTATAGCATTCATTTTGACTAGCTCTCACTCCCGTTTCGATTTCTACTACTTCTTTGTTTAGTAAACCGTCGTGATTTTCAATTTCCATTACTAAGCCATCAAACAATATTTCTTTTTTTAAATCGAATATCACTACTCTTACAACATCCCATGTAATTCTTAGCAATTCTTCTAATGTTATATTCATAAAAGCCACCCCAATTCCTCACATTGTTTGTTTATTGCTTTTAATAAAGGCATATTAATAAAAACATCTTCATCAGTTTCTACGTAGTAAACACGTATTTGTTTAATTTTTAAATAGAATACTACATTGATTCTTTCCTTTTCATTATCAGGAAAGTTCTCATATATAATTAAGTCCTTTGTTTTAAAAAAAGGCACAAACCCTATTGCTTCAAACATTTCCCTTGCTGTCATTTTTCTTATTCTCTTTCTACTTTTTATAAACTAATCAAGTTTACCTAATTTAACAGTTTTATATTTAAAGTTTCTTTTTTGACCACTTGGACATCCACATAATCTCAAGTGGCCTACTGATATTCCTAATAGTTCTGAACATTCCTGAATTGTTCCAATAGCAACTAATTTTTCATTTTTTCTTAGATCATAAACTGCATATATCGGCTTTTCTTCCTCAATTGTTAATCCACTGTTTCCTTTCAATAACTCACTCAATCTGTTATTTTTATTTCTTAACCTGGATGCTTGATTTCTATATCTCTTTACATCTTCTTTTAATTGTTCATTTTCTTCTTTGAGCTGTTTATTTTCTTCTAATATTGGCCAGAATTTTTCTTGACTCCACAAATACAGTTTTTTTCTCAATTCATCGCATAAATTTAACATATCCATCTTAAATCATAAATCGGTTTTTTTACTTTATTATTGCAGTAATCACATATTGTTTGACGGGATAAAAATAGTGCACTTCCTGCTTTTCTAGTGGATGGATAACTCTGTACAAGTTCATTATTTTCAAAAAGACCTACTTTTGCATTTTTGGATGTAGTTCTTCCTTTGCAATATTCTTTTTTTTGTACAATATTTAAATTATCTAGCCTAATATTTCTAAAATCTCCATCGTTGCAAATGACAATGTCATTTTTTTTATATGATCTAATAAACACTGCCGCTATTAAGTTTTTTGCTATATATTCTTTTCCATCGATTTTTACGGCTAAATACTTCTTATCGGTATTTGTTTTCTTTTTGATATAAGGAAATATTTCCCTTTTCTTTCCACTTTTTTTCCACTTTATATAAAATCTTCCAAGCGTATCAACTGAATAAGTTCTAGCACGGTCACCTTTTACTTCTTTTATTACTATTTCTTGTTTTTCTTTTTTAAATTCTTCCTCAACAAGAATATATTTTTCTCTAAATATTTTTCCTAAATAAACAAACAACCAAAATTGATGTTCTGTTAAAGCAAGTTCTTTTTTAACTTCTGCTTTTGAAATTACACCGCATACTTCTGTAATATCATCTTTATTTAACATTAAATAGTTCATAATGGAAACAAAGTTGGCTGATTCATTGACGTTTCTAAATCTTTTATGAATTTTTTGCCAGTTTCAAAATATGATTTTTTAATTTCACACGCGATAGCATTTCGATTGAGTTTAATAGCAGAATAAGGGACTGACATTACTCCACCAAATGGATCAAAAACTACTTCATTTTCATTTGTGTACCATTTTATTAAATGCTCAATTAAATCTAATTGAAGTGGTGTCATATGCTTTTCATCTTTCTTTTCTCTTGCAACTTTAGTGTTTAATACATTTGTTCTTGATACTTTAGGCGATTCCTTGCCTATTCCCCAACAAGGCGATGCGAAACGAGTCCATTGATGAAATTCATCATCGATATTATCATGAGTAACATGAATCCATTCATCTTCTCTTTCAACTTTTTGCATCAAAACAACATAATCTGGCATGCCAGTTCTAGTTATCTCAGCGAACTTTTTATAAGAGTTCCACAATATGCTTGCTGATTTAGTTCTTGTTGCTTCAATTTGTGGATCCTTGAATACAGTAATTTCTCCATGAAAGATCCATCCATGTTTTTGAAATGCTTTTATTACCATACCTCTAAAATCAATCAAGCCCATAGCTCCATCTCTTCCTTTAAAAGTTGGAATTTGCATCAAATGAAGTGCAATAATTCTTCCTGGTCTTGTAATTCTATAAAGTTCTGGAATTAAATAATTCATTTGAGCAAAGAATTCATCTAAATCTTTGACATTTGAGAAGTCTCTAGGATCATCACTATATGTATAGAGATTTGCAAACGGAATTGATGTAATCGTTAGGTCTATGCAGTCATCAGGAAGCTGACTACATACATTGACACAATCATCATTGTATAATTTATAACTCATATAAAGTTTGGCAATTCAATTGTATTTTGAATCAAATTGCTTTTTACCTCTCTTTCTTCAAAATTTAATAACTGGATTTCTTGAACCGACAAATCCATTTGATTTTTTAAATTATATTGCAGCTCTTTTTTCTTATTTACTGTCTCTAAAATATGCATTTCAGTTGTTCCTAGGACGATATAAGAATAGACTGTATGCTTTTGTCCAAAACGATAAATTCTTCTTAATGCCTGATGATAATTTTCATATGAATATGTCAATCCACAAAAAATAACATTGTGACATTTTTGAAAGTTCATACCATAACCGAATATTTTTGGTTTTGATATTAGAACTCTTGTTTTTCCTTGCTTAAAATCAAGCGCACATTGTTCTTTTCTTTGAGAGCTATCACTTCCTCTTACTTCAACTGCTTCTGGAATGTATTTTTTTAACAAATCAGCTTCTAAATTTGTATCGCACCATATTAGATACTGCTCACTGTCTCTTTTTGCTATTTCAGCGCAATTTTTGGCTCTTATATCTGCTGTTCTATTCTTTTCTTTATGAAATGCTGTGGCTGATGTCCCCACTTCTCTAAATAATCCATGCTCAAAGCTATCATCAATGACATCAATATCGATAATTACATTTGCTTCAATAAGCTCAGGCAAAACGTAGTATTTTGCTTCAAAACCTAAGTCTTTTGGACTCTCGATATTAACCGACCATGTACAACACCATCTATAAAAGTCCTTTGTAGCATGTCCTTTTAAACGATATGAACCTGTTTTCATATCATTTATAAAATAGTTTGCTAATGCCTGAGCGGTTGACATGATTCCTAGAAAATCAGCATGATTTAGCAGTTCCATTAGATCATTAGGTGCAGGAGTAGCTGTACAGCATAGCTTATATTCTGTATTTTCAAATGCTTTTGATAGTCTTACTCTTGTTTTTCCTGTAAAGTTCTTCAAAATACTTGATTCATCAAGAACAACTCCACTAAGAACACTTGTATCAATGTTTTCTAATTGCTCATAGTTTGTGATATAGAGTCCTTTATCAATTGTAAAGCTATCTCTCAATACTTTTACTTCATATCCTAAAAGTGGAGCTTCTTCATAAGCAGTTTGTGCTGTTACACCTAATGGAGCAACGATAAGTACTGGCTTATTAGTAAATGTGGCCACTTGATGCGCCCATTCCAATTGCTGCAATGTTTTTCCCATTCCACAAGCCTCGAATAAACAAAATCTTTTCGTTTTCAATGCTTTTTTTACTATTGCTTTTTGATAATCAAAGAGAACTGGATTGAGATCGTTTATATCAATCTCAATTCCATTCATCTTTTTGAATTCACTTTTTTTATTTATGAACTCTAAATAATTCATTTTTTACCTCTCCTTTCTGAAAGAGTAAGAACCGCCGTATAATATCCTTCTTCTATTTTCTTCAACCTGTAGCCAATTAAATTAAATTTATCACTGTAATTTATACTATATTGATATTTCATTTCTTCAATTGAACTACATTTCAGTTCAACTTGTTGTAATTTCTTTATCATTTTGATGCCTCTACAAGCTATATTTTTAGGTTCGATAACTACACATTATCGCACCTTACTATATTTTCTCTAAACCATTACTGTGTATAGCTTTTGAGGATGTTAGAAAAATAAAAACTTTGTGTATTTTTTTAAGATTTCCATCTTATTATTTCTTTCAATTCCTCAATGGCTGTTTTTAACAATTTTAGATTGTCATTCATTTCTTTTAACTTTAGCAACTTGTTTTCTTGTGCATTGAAAATAGCAATCTGTACAAGTAGATGAAGGATCAGTAATATTACAATACCCATTATTCATCATCGCCCCATTTCGTTTTAGATGCATCTATTGTTATTTTCAAAACACCTTCAAAAACAGCATTGGTTTTACTTTCATCATCCGGCATTACTTTTAAAGACGATTTGACTTTTACATTGATTACTTCCGCATTTGAAAATTCATCTACCAAGTCTCTTTGATTGATACAATCATCATCAATAATTATTATTCCATCTTTGTCATATACCTCTAGTTTTTCATCTAGATATACTGTTGATAGCAACTGCTCTAATGTTATTTTCATCTTGTCACTCCTTTTTAATATTTAATAGCTTCTACTTTTCTTTTCTTCTCTTTTTGAGAAGTATTTGTATAGATAGCTGTTGTCTTGACATCACTATGCCCCATTATTTTTGCTAATTCTGATAAAGAGCTGTTTCCATTTTCATTGATCCATTGAATAGCGAACATGTGTCTAAATGCATGAGGATGCGCTTTATCCAGGTCAATTCCTCTACACATCCCGCATATCTTTTTGATATGTTCTCTTATTGTTTTTTCGGTTAGCATTTTTTGAGGGTCTTTTTTTCCAGGAAACAATGTCCCTGATTCGATTTTTTGACTTTTTGCATACTTTAACAGTTCTCTTCTTAAATCACTTCTTAAAGGAACATCTCGTTCTTTCCCTTTATTGTAAATAGTGATGTATTGCTTGGCTTGTTCAATATTTTCAAGCGTGAAATATTGAAGTTCTCCAACCCTTATACCGGTATAAGCCAGCACCTTCATGATCATATGGTCCTGTATCATTCCTTTTTTCTTAGACATTCTAAGCATTCTTTTAAAATCTGCAGGTTCAAGAACATCTTCTATTGAAGTTCTTTCTTGCTCTTTTATTGTTTTGAGGCAATAATCTGAAACGTGTTTTTTTAACTTTTTCTTTGAATAATCATCATTTTCATTCAGCTCTATGTATTTAATGAATTTATTAATGATTATTATGTAGTTATTTACAGTCTTGGTTGAATACTTTTCTATCATCTTTGATTTGTAATCAATCAAAGATTTTTTTGAAATTTCTTCATTTTTTGTTTCTAACATTGCATCTTTGAAATTTCTAGCAACAAGAGCATACTTTGTGTAGGTCTTTGTAGCTTTTTCATCTAGAATTTCATCATCAATGAAATCTTCAATGTACTTTTCTAACATGCTTTTAGTTAGAGTAAATTTATCTTTCAATCGTTCAACCTCCTTTTTTGACCACTGAAATTCATCTTGTCTTTAATTTTCATCCTTACATAAATATAGAAAAGCCGATTGACTTTGTTATATCTGATTTCGTAATCTAGAAAATCTTTAGATTTAAAACTTTCTAGCATGAATTTTGAAATAAGCGTAGGATCTTCTATCATCCTGCTTATTTTTCTTTTTGAAAATCTAGTAAAAGCTTTTCTTAAGTTTTTGGATGATTTCCATCGCTTTTTCCCTTTCGGGTCTTTAGCGAGATAATTAGCAAGTCCAGTAAGGCCATATTCATCAGGTTCAAGTTCTTCTATTTTTGTTCTTGTTCCTAATGTCCACAGTTTTTTTAAGAGCAATCTATCTATTGTACCTTCGACGATCATATGATGATGTACTCTTATTTTTTTGTCTTTATCAAATTCAGTTACATAGACGTACTTTGAGTTTTCTAAGCCTAGCTTTTTTCTTCTGTAGTTGATTTTTCTAATGAAGTTGCTGACATTCTTTTCAGCTTCTTCAATTGAATCTGGAAGATTTTCATTTGAATAAGTTAGATGCATCACGTAATCATTTTCATCGAAATTGTTATTGATTAATCTTATAAAATACTTTCTAGCGTTTTTTTCATTTAGATTTTTCTTATAAGCTTTTGATGGTTTTTTCTTTATCCTGTATTTATTTATTTCTTTTTTTGAAAATACTGGATAAAGTTCTACTTCAAACTGATTTCCACTTTGAATTGTCTTTGATACGTAATGATGATCTATTTTATTGAATTTCAATAGATCACTTATTTCTTTCTCTTCTAGATTGCTGATAGCTGTATCAAATAGATTTTCATAATCGTAATCTAGTTTCGTCGACTTGTTAGTATCCATTACAAGAGATTTATTGCATCTTCAAATAAGCACATTCTCCACTTTTTAACTGTACAGTTTTGACATGTTATGATATACTAAAACTGTTCAAGAGAATATTTTTACAAGTTCATTTGGAGATGCTATCGATTAATTTTAATTGATAGCTTTTTCTTTTATTTAAAAAGCTTGTCTATTCTACGATTAATCACTTGATACATGTTATCTTTTATTAAAAACTTATTGATATCCTTCAATAGTTTTTTCTTATTTTTCTGTTCTTCAATTAAGCTGCATATGCAACCTAATGCTACAGCTTCAGAAATTGAATAATTTTTTAATACTTCATCAACTTCATTGCTAAAACCTTCATTTGAAACTTTTCTAACTACATAGTTTTCATAAATAGTTAGAATATCATCCAAAACATTCCTTTTCTTCTTGGTTTGTAGCTGGATAACGCTTGTAATAATCATTGCTTCATCATCCATATTTTTTCTCCTTTCCTATTTCTTAAAAAAACAAGCTGCTAAGTTATGATTCATACCTATGAGAAGTCACTTAACTTTTCTTTTTACGTTTTTTCTTTTAATGTTTAATTCAGGAGGTTTTTTTTAAAATGTACTTAACAGCTTGCTAGAGCTTTATTAGCTCTAACCAGTCATAGACGATGGGATTTCATTTTTTTAAACATATTCGAATGTAAGGATTTTTCTATGACTGGTTAGAGACAACAAATGTCTCTTTATTTAGTTGTTTTTTATTACTTTTATACGTTTAATAAATTCATCTGTGCAGAATTGAATCGCGTTGGTTACTGGCTTGTATATTTCTTCTATCTCTTTATTTGATAACCCAAATAACTCTTGTGCTTCTTCATCTTCGATAAAGCTTCCACCTTCAAGATTGATTGCTCTACCGTTTGAATTTTCGCTATAGTAAACCTTAAACTGAATCAGTTTTTTTTGTTCTTTTAGCGATTCGTCTAAAAGATCAGACATATCTATTACTTTTCCATTTAAGCCGCATTCTTCTAGCAATTTTTCTAGCTCTTTCTTTAAATCTTTTGAATCCATATTTTTCTCCCTTTACCTTTCTATATAGATTTCAGTTGTATACTTTCGCATCTTCGGTGATTCAACAAATACATCTATTTTATTGCCTTTTATCGCCCCACCACAATCTTGTGCTATATACACCTTTCCATCTATCTTTATTTTTGAACCATAGGGGATGATTGCAGGATCAACCGCTACAGTCATTACCTCGGTTGCTTGGATACCGGTGGAGGTCAAAGCTCCGTACCTATCCTCTCCTGGCCAGTAGTATGTAATAGTGAACTGGCCAAGGTTTCTTCAATTTTCTAATTCAGCTTCTAATTGTTCATTTCTTACAGAAACTTCATCATACAATCTTTGATATTTTATTCTTTCTTCCTTTTCGGCATTCAACTCATTATAGATAGAGTTGTATTCCTCTTTTAGAAGTGACATTTGAACTGTTTGTTCTTCTAACTTCGAACTGGTTGAAGCTAGATTGATTGCTAAGGTTCCGAATCCTAGAACGATAGCAATACCTGCAGTGATCATAGTAATTGCTCCTCTTCTTGATAGTTTCATTTGTTTTTCTCCTTTCTTTTGGACTTTCTTTTACTTCACTTTTATAATTTAATTATCAGTATTTGCAGATACTGAAATTTATTTAAAAGTGAGGTGAAAATAATGCCTAAATATTTTGATGATTTTCTAAAAACATTAACACCTGAATTGATTAAAGATATAAGCATTCGTGTTAGCTCTAATGTTAATGATTCTCTTTTTGAAAATACTTTTTCCGATGAAAAAGACACCCAAATCATCGCTACATCATTTTCTTGTGCTGTAGAGCTTCTCCGCCTTTATCACGAATGGAGTTGCACACAATCGAATTTAGAATCGCAGCCGTCACATTAGGATCAATTTTCTTAGGTGCTTTCTCTTTGGAAAAGCGCCTTTTTTTTAACACCGCTAAATTAGTGATAATGTCTAAAACCGCAATTGAGCTTAGCAATACGACTTTTGCTTTTTCTTTTTTTACATCATCCATTTAATTTCTCCTTTCTATAAAATTACATTTATTAAAATAACTATCACTTTACCAACAAAGATGATTCCAGCACATATCGTTGCTAAACCTCTAGCACTTAACTTTTCAATCACGCTTATCACTGCTTTCTTGATACACACCATTAAAAATATCATTTAGCATGCATTTTATTTTTGTGTTTTCATCTGGTGTGATTATTTTTAATATCATCGCTGTGTCAGCGATTTCTTCAACATGTGCGGCTTGAATTAACGCTTTTTTTGATGAATAATCATAATCATCCATCTTTTTTGATATTTCTTCTGCTGAAGATTCTAAAAATGCATTTTTTGCGATGATATACCCTTTTGCCAATCCTTTGAAACATTTCAACTCTATATCAAAATGTTCTTTTAATAATGCTCTTTGCGTTGCTAATGTGTTATTTTTGTTTTCCATAATTTGATTTCCCCTTTACTTTTTTATTTCCTGAGCTCATAAGAGCCTACATCTTTTTTTTCATGGCTTTAATTAGTAAATCAGTACAAATGAGTATTGTTAACGATATAGGCTCTTACAAGCCCAGGAATCTTTTTTACAACCAAACATTTCTAGGATCCTTTTTTAATTCTTCTATTTGCTCTGGAGTGTAGAAGTATTCATCCTTGTGAACTCTTTGATTGATTTTATTTAAAATGTCATATACGTTTTTTAAAGCTTGCTTATCGGCAACTTCTGGACGATAAACAGTGACGTTTTCATTCAATATGATTTCTTTCATAGAAAACCCCCTTTTCAACAAAGAATATGTATTTATTTAGAATTCTTTACTTCTTTGTCGCTTGATTGTTTAGCTAATTTAGCAAGAACCATACCGCGAGTGATGTCAGTTACTCGCATCACTTCTTTTTCTTCTAGCTTTTGAGTTAGAGCTAATAAGCTAGCGATTGATTCTTGTTTACTTGATGGCTTTGTGATATCCATAGGCTTTTCTCCTTTCTTGCTTTTATCTCGTTGCGAGTTTTATCACACTTTCATATTACGCTTTGCGATATTTAATGTCAATAGTTTTTGCTAAAAAATATTGCAATGCGAGTTTTTAAGGTATATTATAAAGGTGGAAAGGATGTGCTAATATAATGAAAAAATCAATTCACGAAAGAATAAAACAGCTAAGAAAAGAAGAATTAAAAATGACACAAATAGATTTTGGAAAACGATTAAATTCAGCAGGTTCAACTGTTGTTGGTTGGGAAAAAGGGGACAGAACACCTCCAGAATCAACACTCAAATTAATTTGCAAAGAATTTAATGTTAATTATGATTGGTTGGTGGATGGTAAAGGTGAGATCTTTATTGATACTGATAGAACAACAATAGAATTGCTTGCTGACGATTATAAATTGAGACCAGTAGAAGTATCATTAATTGAAGAGTTTGTTAAACTTGATGAAGAAGAAAGAAATGTTCTTTTAAATTATTTGCAAAATGTATTTTTAAAAAATGGGCAGTAAAATGCCCATTTGAATTATTTGTTGATATAGAATCTTTGAGTCAATTTATAAATACGTTCAATAAATTGTATATCGTTGATTCTATGTAAGTATCTAATGATACATTCAATCATTTCTTCTTTAGTCATATTTATCACCCCTACGAAATTGTAAAACAGAAAGGAAGTGTTTATTGTGTATGCTATGTATTTGAGAAAATCACGTGCTGATGATCCACATGAAAGTATAGAGGATACTTTGAGGAAGCATGAAAAGATACTTTTTGATTTAGCGAATAAACTTAATATAAAAAAAGATGAAATCGTTCAATTTAAAGAAGTTGTAAGTGGTGAGAATCTAAAGAACAGACCTCAGGCACAAAAAATGTTAAAACTTGTTATGGAAAATGCTTTCGAAGGGGTTTTAGTTGTCGATAGTCAAAGACTTGCTAGAGGCGATACACTCGATCAGGGAACAATCATAAGAGCATTCTCTTTAAATAATACAAAAATCATCACTCCAGGAAAGACAATAAATCCAGGTGATGAAATAGATCAAGATTATTTTGAATTTGACTTGTTTATGGGCCGAAGAGAATATAAGATGATTAATAAGAGAATGCAAAGAGGTAGAAATATTTCGGTTCAAGAGGGAAATTATGTTGGAAGTATAGCGCCTTATGGCTATAAAAAAACGAAGATTGGAAAATGTCATACATTGAAGATTAACGAAGATGAAATTGATTGCTTTAACAAAATGAAAGAATTAGCTTTAAATGGATTGGGATGTACTAGCATAGCTAATGAACTAAATAGATTAGGCTTTAAGCCGCGCAAAAGTAAATTGTGGACAACTAATGCTGTTAGGGACATTCTCTTAAACAAGACAAATTTAGGGCTTATTAAATGGAATACTAGAAAATCAGTTAAGCTTTACAAAAATGATGAAATCATCAAAAGTAGGCCAAGAAATGAAGAAGCGGAATATTATCCAGGTAAGCACCCTGCAATCATTACTCAAGTAGAATATGATGCGATTGTAGAAAATATTAAAAACAGAGCTAGACCAGTCAAGAAAGATAAGAAGTTACAAAATCCTCTTGCTGGTGTTGTTTATTGTGGTAAATGTGGAAAAGCGATGATAAGAAGATCATATAATAATGGATATCGTGATGGATTGATATGTACTAATACACATTGTAATAATGTTTCTAGTGTTCTTGAAGTTGTTGAAAAAAGAGTTTTAGAAAGTTTGGAAGATA
>OHDP01000772.1_pt1 | contig 17846 bp, 18 predicted proteins | sample 1567011 | NCBI WGS metagenome assembly OHDP01 (sample SAMEA3879532, study PRJEB24766) | human gut metagenome | biome: human-associated habitat; feature: feces | place: USA | collected 1985/1987
TGGTGCGGAGCTAGGGATAGTGCGGTTTTGGGAGGGTTGGTTCGGGATGAAAAATGGCGGAACAATCCCTCCGTCTTGACGGCAGAAAAGTTTGCATTATAAAAAGGGTGGGCATATCGCAAGCAGAAAGCAACAAAACAAAAGTTTGTGTCTTGCCGTCAATCCACCTCCCTTTGACAAGGGAGGCAAGAATGTGGTGCGGAGCGAGGGTATGTTGTCCTTTTACAATGATTGTGGGGATTACAGTATAATGATTCGGATTTGTTGCGTATGCGGTTATGGGCTACTCGGAGCGTTTTCGGGTAAGGCGGTAGACGGGTTTTTCCTCGCAGAACATTTTCCAGCGGAGAATATCATCGGTAAAAATTCCGACGGCGGAGAGGAAAAACCACAGCACCGTGAAAAGCAGGCATATCTGACCGAGAAGGTTGAAAGGCAGCTGTTCGTAGTTCCATACCTTCCAATCGAGCCAGAGGTTGACTATACAGCCGCAGAGGAATTCGAGGGCGGTGATTATAAGCGATGATACAGCCATCTGGACGGGGAGCGAGAGGTCAAATTTTTCGTTAATGCCGCCGACCAGCAGAAAGCAGATTCCTCCTAAAATAAACATTGTCCAGTGGCTGTTTCCTCTGAACAGAAGCTCTGTTATCGTATAAGCACAGCCGCCGAAGCAGAACAGCATAAACAGCTTCATCGGCAGACAAATCTTGTAATTCATATTGTTACCTTGCCTTTCGTTTTTGTATCCTTATTTTAATCAGTTTGGCTAAAATTATGCAGATATGGCAGAATATAAGCATATAATTATCTTAAAGGAAATTTTGCAAAACGGAGGTTATTATATGGTGTTTATAAAAAGAATTACGGCAGTTGTGACGGCTTTTGCTCTGGCAGTGGTGACGCAGGGTGCGTCCTTGACCGCATTTTCGGAAGGTGATGTGAGCGAGGCAGACAGCATAACGAAGGAGGCAATCGTTACCGAGGTTTCAACAGGGCAGGTGCTGTACGAGCATAACTCGCACGAAAGGCTGCCTATGGCATCGGTAACCAAGCTGATGTGCCTGCTGATATGGGCGGAGGAAATGGAAAAGGGTACATTCGGTATGGATACTGTGATAACGGCTACCGCAAGAGCGAACGCTATGGACGGCTCGGTGATATGGCTTAATGTCGGGGAGGAAATGTCGGCATACGATATGATACGCTCGGTCGTTATTGCCTCCGCAAACGATGCTTGTGTGGCGGTATGCGAATATATAGCCGGAACGGAAGAAATGTTCGTGGAACGAATGAACAAAAGGGCGCAGGAGCTTGGAATGAGCGATACTCACTATGATAACTGCGTAGGATTCGACAGCGACACGCATTACACCTCCGCTTACGATACGGCGCTTCTCAGTGCGGCTGTGTCGGAGTATGACTGCTACAACGAATTTTTTGCCACCAGACTTGATTATGTGCGTGAGGGGGAGCGGCAGACACAGCTTCTTAACACAAACAAGCTTATGCAACGCTATGACGGCATCATCGGCGGAAAGACCGGCACTACGGACAAGGCAGGGTGTTGTCTTGCAGTGTGGGCGAAACGAGGAAATATGAAGCTGTGTGCTGTGGCGCTTGGCTGTAAGGAAAGCGAACAGCGTTTTTCTGCGTGTACCGACCTGCTGAATCACGGCTTTTCGGGCTTTGAGCTGTACAGGACGGCGGTAGACTCTGATGTGCTGACACCTGTAACTGTAACCGAAGGGCTTGAAAAGCAGGCTGACATAAGGGTGAAAAGGCTAAATACTATCGTGATCCCTAAAGGAAGCTCAAAAAGGATAGAATACACTCATACAATGGTCGATAGCTTGTCAGCTCCTGTTCAGTACGGCGAAAAGGTCGGAGAGGTCAGGGCGAGCCTTGACGGAGAGGAAATCTTCTACAGCGATATTGTGACTACGGGCGAGGTCGGAGAGCTTAACTTTTTCAGCAGTCTGCTGATAATTATCAGGCGGTTTTTCTCGATGTAGAATGAGAAACATCCCCGTGCGGTCTGTGCGGGGATGTCAGACTGTCGATAAACCTACATAACTTCTAAAAATGGGGTGTCGAGCGTTGCTTGCTATGTTGGTTTTGCATCTCTGCAAAGCCATCAGAGTGTCCTAAAGGGGATAGGGATTGAAAACTTAATCTGTTTTATTTAAAGCATACTTTTCTACAAACTGAAATTAAATAGATTAATTAAAAGTATACGGTTTGATGAAATTCAATTATGCCTGATACCGAGGGTTAAAAATGCACAAAAAAATTGATTTTATTTTGTGAAATCAGACGAAAGTGTCAGTTCTTAGCAAAACATCTTGCAAATCACAGCCGATTTCGCTATAATAGAACTATATAAAGAACGGCATCGGCAGACAGAAAAAGTTATGAGTACCGTAGCTTTATAATTTGTGTGTGGAAAGAGTATAAAAGGAGAGAAAAGTATGGCAGTTACACTTAACGACAAGTACCTTAAGGGCGTTGTAAACGCAGATGAGCTTAAGGGCATGGAGCCTATGGTAAAGGTCGCTCACGAGATGATCGAAAACAAGAGCGGCTTAGGAAACGACTTTTTAGGCTGGGTAGATCTTCCCGTAAACTATGACAAGGAAGAGTTTGAGAGAATCAAGAAGGCTGCGGCTAAGATAAAGGCTGACAGCGAGGTGCTTATTGTTATCGGTATAGGCGGTTCTTACCTCGGAGCAAGAGCGGCTATCGAGCTTTTAAGAAGCACGCTTTACAACTCGCTCGCTAAGGATACGCCCAAGATATTCTTCGCAGGAAACAGCATAAGCCCTACATATCTTAATGAAGTTATAGAGCTTGTTAAGGATAAGGACTTCTCTGTAAACATTATATCAAAGTCCGGTACGACAACCGAGCCTGCACTTGCATTCAGAGTATTCAGAGAAATGCTCGAAGAAAAGTACGGCAAGGACGGCGCAAAGGGCAGAATTTACGCAACTACGGACAAGGCAAAGGGAACACTCAAGGAGCTTGCAGACGCTGAGGGTTATGAAACATTCGTTATCCCCGATGATGTCGGCGGACGTTTCTCGGTACTTACAGCGGTAGGTCTTCTTCCCATCGCTTGTGCAGGCTGTGACATCGACGCTCTTATGGCAGGTGCCGCAAAGGCAAGAGAGGACTTCTCCGTATGCGATATTGAAAAGAACGATTGCTACAAGTACGCCGCACTGCGTAACGTACTTCGCAACAAGGGCTACAAGGTAGAAATGCTGGTAGCTTACGAAAACTCATTTGCTATGATGAACGAATGGTTCAAGCAACTGTTCGGTGAGAGCGAGGGCAAGGACGGAAAGGGTCTGTTCCCGGCATCCGCTACATTCTCGACAGATCTTCACTCACTCGGTCAGTTCATTCAGGACGGCTCTAACATTCTGTTTGAAACGGTAGTTCATATCGCAAAGGCTCAGAAGGATTTCTTCTTAAAGAATGACGCAACAAACGGCGACGGACTGAACTTCTTATCAAATCAGAATATGTCGGTCGTTAATCGGAAGGCTTATGAGGGTACTATAATCGCTCATACCGAGGGCGGCACACCCAATATGGTGCTTGAAATGCCCGAAGTAAACGAGAGAGAGCTTGGCTATCTCATCTATTTCTTCGAGAAGGCTTGCGCAGTATCAGGCTATCTGCTCGGTGTAAATCCGTTCAACCAGCCCGGTGTTGAGAGCTATAAGAAGAATATGTTCGCACTTCTCGGTAAGCCCGGCTATGAGGACGCTAAGGCGGCACTCGAAGCCAAGATAGGCTAAGGATAATAAATCGTGATGTATGGCTGTAATCGGCCGAAGCGAAAGCAGTCAGACAGACGGTTTTTATTATATTAAACGGCGACTCTGCCGTAAAAATACGGAGGACTTTACAATGATTAAACTTATCGCAGGTAAAAAGGGAACAGGTAAGACTAAGTTACTTATAAACGCTATCCACGAAGCTGAGCAGGCAAGCAACGGCAACGTTGTTGCTATCCAGATCGGTTCTTCCCTCAACATAGACATCTATCACAAGGTACGTCTTGTAAATATCGAGGACTACAACATTGATAACTACGATGCAATGTACGGCTTTATCGCAGGTATGCTCGCATCTGACTATGACTGCACAGACATCTTTGTTGACGGTATTCTCAAGATCTGCGGCAGAGATATGGAAAAGGTCGGTGCTATGTTCGATAAGGTAGCGGCTGTAAGCGGCGAGAACACACACGTTACATTCACTATATCTGCAGAGGTAGCTGACCTCACAGAAAATATTAAAAAATATCTCAAATAAGTGTTGACAAATTTTGATTTTTGTAGTATAATATCACTCGTGTTAGCTTAGACGATGATAAATCGGCTTAATTTTGAGATAATGAACAACAGAGGGGGGTGCTAAAATGGCAGTTCCAAAGAGAAAAGTATCTAAGGCAAGACGTGACAAGAGACGTTCACAGGTATGGAAGCTATCTGCACCTGCATTCTCACGTTGCCCTCAGTGCGGTGAGTTAAAGCTCCCTCACAGAGTATGCGGCAATTGTGGTTATTACAAGGGCAAGGAAGTTATCGCTAGTAAAGAGGCGTAATTCTTGTTAGCGCAAACATTGTGGCAGTATGTCAGAAATGACTTACTGCCTTTTTGTTTTGCAAAATTTTGTTATGACAGTTTGCAGGGCAGGCGATAAAAACTATCTTTTTTGATTTTATGTTGACGGTTACACAACAAAAGTGTATAATATATATGTATGCTTAATTGAGAATTCGGAAAGAAAGGACTGATAACGTGTCTGTAAGGATAACCTCCGTAGACAAAGGCTCTCCTGCCGATAAGGCAAGGATAAAGGCAGGCGAAAGCCTTGTTTCAATAAACGGAAACGCTATACACGACATACTCGACTATCAGTTTTATGCTTCTGATAAAAAACTCGTGATAGAACTTGAGGACAAGACGGTAAAGGTAAGGAAGGGCGAGTATGACGACCTCGGACTTAATTTTGAGACCTATCTTATGGACTGCAAGCAGCACTGTAAGAATAACTGCGTGTTCTGCTTCATAAATCAGCTTCCGAAGGGTATGCGTGAAACGCTGTACTTCAAGGATGATGACTCACGTCTGAGTTTTTTGCAGGGCAACTATATTACTATGACAAATCTCAGCGACGAGGATGTTGACAGAATTATAAAGATGAAGCTGCCGATGAATATTTCGGTGCATACGACAAATCCTGAACTTCGTGTAAAGCTGACGAAAAATCCGAATGCAGGAAAGTGCCTTGATTATCTTTATAAAATGGCTGCGGCAGGGATTGAGATAAACACACAGATAGTGCTTTGTCCCGGACTTAATGACGGCAAGGAGCTTGAGAAAACGCTGACCGACCTTTGTATGCTTTACCCTGCGGTAAAGAGCGTGGCCTGCGTGCCTGTAGGTGTAACGAGATTCAGGGACAAGCTGCCGAAGCTGGAGCTTTTCAACGAAGAAACCGCAGGCAAGGCGATAGACACGCTGGAGTTTTTCGGTGATATGATGTTTGAAAAGTATCACGACAGGGTAGTGTATGCGTCGGACGAATTCTATCTTACGGCTAAGAGGAAAATGCCCGATTATGAGTTCTACGGTGATTTTGACCAGTTTGAAAACGGCGTGGGAATGTGTGCGAGTCTGCAAAAGGAGTTTATAGACGCACTTGCGGATAAGCGTGAATTCGGTGAAACGGACGATAAGGAGCGGCACGTTTCGGTGGCGACCGGGGTACTTGCCGCACCGCTGATAGAAACACTCGGAAAAATGCTGAAAACGGATTTTCCGAATACCGTGGTTGACGTTTATACTATAAGAAACGACTTTTTCGGGGAAACTATTACCGTTGCCGGACTTATAACGGCAGGAGATATAATCGCACAGCTTACACCTTATAAAGATAATCTGGGGGAAAGACTGCTTATAACAGAAAATATGCTGAAAACAAACAGCGATATTTTTCTTGATGATAAGACGGTAAGCGATGTTGAGCAGGCACTCGGAATTGAGATAATGCCGGTTGCAACGGACGGATATGAGCTTCTTGATGCTATTTTAGGGGAAGGGACGGATATATGAAACTGAAAAAAAGGATATTTTCGTTTCTGGCGGTGCTTGCCGTATCGGGTCTTGCGATACTGATGTGTACGGCTTGTATGTCGGCTGAGGAAAAAGAAAAGGCGAAAGAGGATATAAGGGAGGCGAAGCCCATTGCCGAGAAATATCTTGAAGATAATTTCGGAGGGGGTCAGGTAGTCAGCATTGAATTTATGCAGGCTAAGAAATACCCCGGGCCTGTGCCGGACTTCAATAAATATGCAAGCGGTTTCTGCAAGGCTGACGTGCGTCTTGAGAACGGGACGGAATTTCAGCTGATAGTTGATACCGATAACAAGATATGCTATGATAACCTGAATGCCGATAAGGTAATAAACGAGGCTGTTCAAACGATTGTTTCGTTGACGGACGGTACAAAGCCGGATGATATTGAAGTAAATGTTGCGGTAAGAGGCTTACTCGGTGCTGTAGGAAGCGGCTATGAGGGCTTTTTGTCGAGTGATACGGACACGGCGGAAAAGCTGCTGAACGGCGATTATTACTTCAATGTTGTGCTGAAATACGGCAGTTCGGTAAACGGCGTTGATGTATCAAGACTTGAGAACACACCGTACAAGGCAAGTATTACTGTAAGGCTGATACAGTTTTCACAGTTTGCCGAAAGCGGCACTAAGACGGATATTCTCGGTAGTTCCGACTGTAATCTTACGCTTGGTGACAGCCTGACATATCTGTATCTGAGAGAGAATTTATTTCTTGATAATTTCAGAATGAGCGATGATGAGAACTTCACACGCTTTCAGAAGGGCAATATGGTTACATATCTGCAAAATAAGGTCGATGATCTGATTCTTGCGTGGGATAGCAGTGTTGCCGATTTAAGCGTAAGCTCTGTTCCTGCGGAAAAGCAAATCAGTACCGAATATTACAGCGGTCAGAGATTTACGGCATTGTGTGACACTGCGGCGAAGATTGATTATGTAATAAAGACAGAATCAAGATATTCCAAAGTGTACGCATTTACTGCTGCCGATTTCGGCGGCACACCGTATCTTGCAGGCAACGGCGGCGGAGAAGGAAAAGATGTTGCCGACTGTATGATGTTGATAAGCGGCACTGATTATCACAGCGCAGACTTTAATATAAAAGGTGTCGGCAGTATAACTGTCGGATTATATAAGAGATAAAAGGAAGGAATGAGTGAATGAACGGAATAGTAGCGGTAGTAGGACGTCCCAACGTTGGAAAATCAACACTCTTTAACCGTATTGTCGGCAAGAGAATGTCTATAGTTGACGATACGCCGGGTGTTACCCGTGACAGAATATACGCAAAGGCGGAGTGGCTCGGCAAGGAGTTTATGCTTGTTGATACGGGAGGTATCGAGCCTGACAGCAAGGACGTGATACTCTCACAGATGAGAATGCAGGCACAGCTTGCCATAGACAAGGCAGATGTGATAATATTCGTGACCGATGTTACATCGGGAGTTACGGCGAATGATGCAGATGTTGCGGCTATGCTCCAGAAAAGCGGCAAGCCTGTTGTGCTGTGCGTAAACAAGTGTGACGGAATAGGAGAAGTTCCGCCTGAGTTCTATGAATTCTATAATCTCGGACTGGGCGATCCTATTGCGGTATCGTCCGTACACGGTCACGGTACGGGAGATCTGCTTGACGCTGTGTTTGAAAATATGCCTGAGGAAAATCCTCAGCGTGAGTATTCGGAAGATGCTATCAAGGTTGCGGTCATCGGCAAGCCGAATGCGGGCAAATCTTCACTTGTAAATAAAATTGCGGGCGAGCAGAGAATGATAGTGTCGAATATCGCAGGTACTACCCGTGACGCTGTCGATACGGTCATTGAGCGTGACGGTCAGGAATATGTGCTTATTGATACGGCAGGAATCCGCCGCAAGTCCAAGGTAAACGAGCAGATAGAAAAGTACAGTGTGCTTCGTGCTTATATGGCTGTAGACAGAGCCGATGTATGCGTTATTATGATTGACGCTACGGAGGGCTTTACAGAGCAGGACAGCAAGGTTGCAGGATACGCTCACGAGCAGGGCAAGGCAAGCGTTATTGCTATAAACAAGTGGGACGCTGTTGAAAAAGACGGAAAGACGATGCAGGAATTCACAAAGAAGCTCGAGGTCGATTTTTCGTTTATGTCATACGCTCCGTTTGTGTTTATTTCGGCGCTTACAGGACAAAGGGTGGATAAGCTGTTTGAGCAGATAAAGTACACCTATTCGCAGAATATAAGACGTATCTCGACAGGTACTCTCAACGATATGCTGGGATATGCTACCGCAAGAGTACAGCCGCCGTCAGACAAGGGCAAGCGGCTTAAGCTGTATTATATGACGCAGGCATCGGCAAAGCCGCCGACGTTTGTAATTTTCTGCAACGATAAGGAGCTGTTCCATTACTCCTATCAGAGATATATAGAGAATCAGATAAGAGAAAGTTTCGGCCTTGACGGAACACCTATAAAAATAATAGCAAGAGAACGAGGAGAATAACGGATAATGATATATCTGTGTTATGCAATAATGATAATAGTGCCGTATCTGCTGTGCGGAATCAACACTGCTATCATCGTCACAAAGATTAAAACGGGAGAAGATATAAGAACGCTCGGAAGCGGAAATGCAGGTCTTACGAATACTCTCAGGACACAGGGAAAGATAGCGGCACTTTTTGTACTGCTCGGAGATGTGCTTAAAGGCACACTGTCGATACTTATAGTCAGATTTTCGTTCTTGTGGCTTACGGGAACAGATACGGCAGATCCCGACAATATGATGACCTATGTAGGCTTTGCGGCGGCGGTTGCGGCTATAATCGGACACGTTTTCCCGATATATTTCGGCTTCAAGGGCGGAAAAGGCATACTGGTTTCTGTGGCTGTGCTTATGACGGTCGAGTGGATACCTGCGTGTATACTGCTCGGAATATTCATCATAGTCGTTGCGCTGACACGATATGTTTCGCTTGGTTCGTGCATAGCGGCGGTATGTTATCCTGTGACGATACTTGTATACAGCCTGATAACAGGAGATCCTTGCGTATGGATAAATGTGATATTATCGGCGCTTATCGCTGTGCTGATACTGTTTATGCACAGGGGAAACCTTGTAAGACTTAAAAATCACACTGAAAAGAAGCTCGGGCAGAAGGCCTGACAGAAAGAAGGTTTACAGATGGCTAAGATCACAATATTAGGTTGCGGTTTCGGTACGGCTCTTGCTATTATGTGGGACAAGTACGGACATAATGTGACTGCATGGTCAAAATATCAAGAAGAAATAGACGCAATAATGAACGACGGCGAGCATAAGCGACTCCTGCCCGGAGTGATTGTACCGCCGACAATAAGGCTGACAACGGGTATGAACTGTGTGAGCGACTGTGATATACTTGTGTTCGCCATACCGTCAAAGTTTGTCCGTGAGGTTGCACAGAAGGTCAAGAGCTATGTGAAAAAGGATACTATAGTTGTAAATGTCGGCAAGGGATTTGAAGAAAATACCGACAAGCGTCTGTCGCAGGTACTTAAGGAGGAGCTTCCCGACAACCGCATAGCAGTGCTTACTGGTCCTTCACACGCAGAAGAAATAGGCAGAAACGTTCCTACGACTATAGTTGTTTCTTCTGAAGATGAGGACTCTATGATGTATCTGCAGGAAACCTTGCAGAACGATCGTTTCAGAATATACAGGAACAGCGACCTTGTCGGCTGTGAACTTGGCGGAGCATTAAAAAACCCCATCGCCCTCTGCTGTGGAATAGTAGAAGGTATGGGACTTGGCGACAACACTATTGCCGCACTTATGACAAGAGGACTTGCCGAAATCACACGTCTTGGTGTGGCTATGGGCGGCAAAAGGGAAACGTTTGACGGATTGTCGGGCGTAGGCGACCTTATCGTTACCTGCACATCCTCTCATTCGAGAAATCACCGTGCAGGGCTTCTGATAGGTCAGGGCATACCTGCCGCACAGGCGGTAAAGCAGGTCGGCACGGTAGAGGGCTATCAGTGTGCAAAGATAGCTTATGCGATAGCCCGTGAGCATAATGTGCAGGTGCCGATAATCGAACAGCTTTGCGAGGTATGCTATAACGGTCAGAGTCCGCTTGAGGCTGTTTCAAAGCTGATGGGCAGACCGAGCAAGGCTGAGGAGGAAATATTCTGATTCAGACCGCTTTGCGTGTTTTGTTGTCGGTGAAGGTGATTTTTTCAACGGAACAGGAATGTTTGGAAACGGCTTTCGCTCTTTTGGCGAGAGCTGTTTTTATTTTCCGTTCAAGATGTTCGAACATCAGCATCCCGAGAAGGCATAAAATCGGTGTGAGTATCAGGTAAATTATAAAAAGCATATTGTTTTTCCTTTCTGTTGCACAAAAATTGTCGGTTTATTTCTCTTACACACATATAATAGCAGATAAGCTGTACTAAAAAACGGACTTAAATAAGATATGCCGCTTTAAATTGCGTGTGAGGTAAGCCAAAGGAAATCTTGTATCGTGAAAATAAAGGCATTGTATGAATTTTATTCGTAAATAACTTGCAAAATTATTGCAGATGTGATAAAATATAAGATAATGTGCGTATTAACGCAAAAAATACGAAGGGAAAAGTAAAAATGGAATTACAACAGATAATTATGCTGATAACAATAGCCGTTTATCTTATTATGATGGTAGTTGTCGGTGTAATATGTGCAAAGAAAACGGATAATGTAGGCGACTTCTATTTAGGAGGAAGAAAGCTGGGTCCGTTTGTTACCGCAATGAGTGCGGAGGCATCGGACATGAGCGGCTGGCTGCTTATGGGTCTTCCGGGCGTTGCGTATGCTACGGGTATTGCAGACGCAGCCTGGACGGGTATAGGTCTTGCGATAGGCACATATCTCAACTGGCTTATCGTATCAAAAAGAATCAGAAAGTATTCTCATGTATGCAATTCGATAACTATACCGGATTTCTTCTCAAACAGATTCAGGGACAGCAAGAAGATACTTACTCTTATCTCGGCGCTGATAATCATAGTATTTTTTATTCCTTATACAGGCTCGGGATTTTCCGCCTGCGGCAAGCTGTTCAACAGCCTTTTCGGTGCGGATTATCATATCGCTATGATAATAAGTGCGGTAGTAATCATCGCATATACCACTATCGGCGGATTCTTAGCGGCAAGTACAACAGACTTTATACAGAGCATCATTATGTCGGTAGCGCTTATTATAGTAGTGGTATTCGGCATTTCATCGGTCGGCGGTGTTGTCGAGGTAATGAACCACGCAACATCAATGCCCGGATATTTCTCACTGACACATACGTTTGACGTTCTTAAACAGCAGACGGGCGATTACGGTCCGCTGACTATCTTCTCCACACTTGCGTGGGGTCTCGGCTATTTCGGTATGCCTCACGTTCTGCTGAGATTTATGGCTATAAACGACAGCAAGAAGCTCAAGGTTTCAAGACGTGTTGCTACGGTATGGGTGGTTATTTCGCTTGCGGTTGCAATATTCATCGGCGTTGTCGGTCTTGCTATGACAAAGAACAATGTAATAGATCCTCTGGCAGATCCCGAAACTGTAATAGTTGTAATAGCTAATCTTCTTGCAAAGGCAGGTCCTCTTGCGGCTATGGTAGGCGGTCTTATCATTGCGGGTATTCTTGCGTCCACTATGTCGACAGCGGATTCACAGCTTCTTGCGGCATCATCTGCGGTATCCGAAAATCTGTTCAACCAGGTATTCAAGATAAAGACAAGCGAAAAGACGGCAATGCTTATCGCAAGAATCACGGTCGTTGTAATAGCAATCGTCGGAATCGTTATTGCGTGGGATCCCAACAGCTCGGTATTCCAGATAGTATCGTTTGCGTGGGCAGGCTTCGGTGCGGCATTCGGTCCTGTTGTGCTGACGGCTCTGTTCTGGAAGAGAACGACAAAGTGGGGTGCATTTGCAGGTATATTCGCAGGCGGTGCAATGGTATTCATATGGAAGTTCCTTGTAAGACCGCTCGGTGGATTGTTCAATATCTATGAGCTTCTTCCGGCTTTCATAGTTGCACTTGTTGCTATAGTAGTTGTATCGCTTCTTGACAAGAAGCCCTCGCAGGAAATTATTGATGAGTTTGAGTCGGTGAATGCGGCTGAATAACAGAAATTAAATAAGCATGACAGCCACGATTGAGTATCGTGGCTGTCATTAGACTGTAGAAAAAGTATGTTTTTATAAGATAGTGCGAATTCTCTATCCCTAACCCCAAACCCCTTCCCCATGGGAAGGGGCTATATTACTGGGGCTACCGCCCCTAGACCCTGTCGGGGGCTACGCCCCAAAGCAAGGATGCTTTGGTTGCTTGCCAAAAGTTTTGCACGATGCAAAACCAACAGAGCAAGCAATAAGCGACACCCCATTTTTAATATTTACAAGAGGTTTTTCGACAGCCTGGTATGACAGCCACGAGCGAGTATCGTGGCTGTCATTTTTTACTGCTGTATCAATCTCCTTTTTCAAAGCGTGAGCGGAGCTTTTCGAGGGCTTTCTTTTCTATTCTTGAAATATAGCTCCTGCTTATGCCAAGCTCGTCTGCGACTTCACGCTGGGTCATTATCCTGTCGGTGCGGTAGGATGTTTTAGACAGACCGTAACGCTTTGTGAGTATTTCTTTTTCACGCTCGTCAAGCTCCTCGTCTATATATCGGTACATTTTATCAAGCTCGATGTTAAGAGCGGCCTCCTCGGCAACGTCCGTTCCGTCCTTGAAAATATCGGCAAGGGTGACGGCGTTTCCGTCCTTGTCGCAGTCCATCGGGTCATTCATATAAATTTCTGTCTGCTGATGCTTTGTTTTACGGAAGTACATTCTTATCTGATTATTTATGCATTTTCCGGCATAGGTAGAAAAGCTGATGTTTTTTCTGTAATCAAAGGTTTCTGCGGCACGGATAAGCCCGATTATGCCGATTGAGATAAGATCGTCCGCTTCCTTGCTGTCGGGGTAGTGCTTTTTTACGATATATGCCACAAGGCGAAGGTTATGGTTTATCAGCTTGTCACGGGCGGCAAGATCGCCTTCTGCCGCTTTTTCAAGGCATTCACGTTCTTCCTTTGCGGAAAGCTGTCGGGGAAATGAACCGTTGCTTTTAAAATGCAGAGCAAAGAAGATAAGGCTTTGCAGTGCGGTTTGCAGTACCGATATAAACATAATATCACACTCCGGAAAGATAATGATACAGTTTATTCCGGACATTCTGCCGGTTATGCAGGTACATTCTGCTTGACAGCGGAAATTTATCGGTGTATAATTAAAATATATTGTTCAAGGAGCGTAAGAGTATGAAGCAGAAAAATCGTGAAAGGCTCGGAATAGGTATGAAGATAGGTGCGGGGGTGCTTGCGCTTATTATGATTATTGGTGTTGTGATACAGGGATTTATGTATCTGAACTGAGTTGTTTATATATGGATAAAGTGAACCGCCGGCTGTGAGGTCGGCGGTTGTTTTTATTCCTGTCTTGTTCTGTCTGTTCTGTTGAAAATCAGCGATACCGCAAGAGCAAAAATCATTGCGGCGGTAACTCCTGCCGAGCAGGCGGTAAATCCGCCCGTGAAGATTCCGAGTAAGCCGTCATCTTCCACAGCTTTTTTCATACCCTTTGCAAGCAGATTGCCAAAGCCCGTAAGAGGTACGGACGCACCTGCGCCTGCAAAATCGACAAGCGGCTGATAAAGACCTACAGCTCCGAGAATCACGCCCGAAACAACGTAGGCTACAAGTATTCTTGCGGGGGTGAGCTTCGTAAGGTCGATAAGTAACTGACCTATAGCACAAAGCGCACCGCCGACTAAAAATGCCCATAAATACTGCATAAATTTTCTCCTGTTATAAAGCGTCTGAAATTTCTACAAGGTGGGAAATGCCTGGGATGCTTTCGCCCTGCTGTACTTTAGTTGTTGACATAAGCGCACCGGTAGCGGCAAACAGCACTCTGTGGAGCTTTCCCTCGGCTATCTGCGGCAGGATATGTCCGCACAGTACCGAGGCACTGCATCCGCATCCTGAGCCGCCTGCGTACATCCTGCTTTTCACGGTCGTACAGCATAAGACCGCAGTCCTTGTGCTTATGGCTGATTTCTGTTCCGTCACGGCGGAAAAGCTCGCACATAAGCTCCGAGCCGACCTGTCCGAGATCTCCCGTGTAGATTACATCATAATCGGCAGGAGATGTTCCGGTGGCGAGCAGGTGTCGGTTTATCGTATCGTATGCCGCACCTGCCATAGCCGCACCCATATTGTTTGCATCCTTTATGCCCATGTCGGTTATCTTGCCTATCGTGACACGCTTTACATAAGGCGGTTTTTCAGCTACCGAGGTTATACAACAGCCTGCACCGGTAGCTGTCCACTGAGCAGTAGGGGGACGAACGCCGCCGTAGTTTATGGGAAATCTGAACTGCCTTTCGGCAGAGCAGAAGTGTGACGAGGTAACGGCGGCGAAATATTCACCGAGCCTCATATCCGCAAAAAGCGAAGCCATAGCAAGACTTTCAGCCATTGTCGAGCAGGCACCGTAAAGTCCGATAAATGATATATCGGTGTCACGCAGGCCGTATGCCGAGCCTGTGCATTGGTTAAGCAGATCGCCTGCAAAAATGAATGAAATATCCTCTTTTATGAGCTTGCCTTTTCTAAGGGCAATATCAAAGGCATATTGCTGAAAGGTGCTTTCGGCTTTTTCCCAAGTGGTAAGTCCAAGCTCTGCGCCCTCTGCGGCATAGTCAAAGCAGTTGCCGAGAGGTCCGTTGCTCTCCATTTTTCCGACTGCGGCGGCGCAGGAATAAACCGACACACCACGGTCAAGCTCTATTGTACCCTCTGAAATCAGTTTAGCCATATCAACCTCCGAAAAGACTTATAACGAACAGAATTATGCCGTAGACAAATGCCGCCGTTATGCCGTAGACTATTACGGGCCCTGCAATGATGAACATCTTTGCGCCCGTACCGAGAATGAGACCCTCGGTCTTGAATTCAAGGGCAGGGGAAACAACGGCATTTGCAAAGCCTGTTATAGGAACGAGAGTGCCTGCGCCTGCGTGCTTTGCAATCCGCTCATACTGACCGAAGCCCGTCAGCAAGGCACTTATCAGCACAAGCGTTATTGAGGTGTACGCCGACGCAGTATCTGCATCGTTTCCTATCATAATATATAAATCGTTAAAGAACTGCCCTGTACAGCAGATAAGTCCGCCTATCACAAACGCTTTCGGCACTGTTATATATAGCTTGCTCGGTGCGGAATAACGGTCGGCAAGCTGTGCGTATTCTTTTTTGGAAATATTCAAAATATCACCGTCCTTGATGATATTTTTGATTTTATGTCGGAAAATATCCGTGTAAAATTCTGCTTACCGATACGGCAAGATAAAGCAAAAACAAGTCGCTTTGCAATTTTTATATTGATTTATTGCAGACATTGTGCTATACTTTAATAGATAAGACAGGAAAAAGCGGTTTTTTCAGCCGTATTTTCGGTCGGATTTTTTATGCAAGAAAGGGATAACAAAAAAATGAAATACGCAGTATTACTTTGCGACGGTATGGCCGATCTTCCCCGTGAGGATATAGGCGGAACACCTATGAGTGTTGCACACAAGCCTAATATGGACAAGCTCGCAAAGGTATCAAGAGTAGGTCTTGTAAAGACGGTCGAGGACAATCTGAAGCCCGGCAGTGACGTTGCGAATCTTTCCGTACTCGGTTATGATCCTGCAATATATTATTCGGGAAGAAGTCCTTTAGAGGCAGGCAGTATAGGCATTGATATGAAGCCTACGGACGTTTCTTTCAGAACGAATCTTGTAACGCTGTCGGACGAGCCGGTGTATGAGGACAAGACAATACTCGACTACTGTGCCGATGATATATCTACAGAAGAAGCCGCAGAGCTTATAAAGTTCATTGACGAAAAGCTCGGTACGGATGAATTCAGATTCTACAGCGGTGTAAGCTACCGTCATTGTCTGATATGGGATCACGGTACGACCGATATAGGCACGCTGACTCCTCCCCACGATATAACAGGCAAGCCGATAAAGACGCATCTTGGTGTGAACGAAAACGGCAAGGTGCTTATCGAGATGATGAAGAAGAGTTATGATCTGCTGAAGGATCATCCCGTAAACCTAAAGAGAATCGAAAGAGGTCTTCGTCCTGCAAACAGCATATGGTTCTGGGGCGAGGGTGTTCGCAAGGAGCTTACTCCTTTTGCCGAAAAGTACGGAAAGAGCGCCGCTATGATTTCTGCGGTCGATCTGCTCAGAGGTATCGGCAAGTTCACAGGAATGGACGTTATCAAGGTTGACGGTGCAACAGGCTACATAGATACAAACTTTGACGGTAAGGCTCAGGCGGCTGTTGACGCACTGAAGAGCGGCAAGGATTTTGTATATATCCATGTTGAAGCTCCCGATGAATGCGGTCATCGTAATGAGGTTGACAATAAGGTAAAGGCAATAAGCCTTATTGACGAAAAGATACTCGGCAAGCTGCTTGACGAATTCAAGGACGAGGATATAAAAATTCTTATCTGCCCCGACCATCCCACACCGCTTGAACTGAGAACACATACAAACGCTCCTGTGCCGTTCATGATATATGACAGCAGAAAGAAGCTGGACGGTGTTGATTGCTTCTGCGAGGAGAGTGCGGCTAAGACGGGCGATTATATTGCCGAGGGTCATACCCTTATGAGCAGTTTTTTGGCTGACTGATAATATTATAAGAATATTTTACCGCCCTGTGTTTTTCACGGGGCGGTTTTTTATATTCCGGCAAGTGCTGGACTTTTGCCCGCTTTTATGGTACAATATACTTGAGGAAATAGTACCGAATCGAAAGGAGATGCACAAATGGCAAGAAATATAGTAAAGGCAAAGCTGGATATAATATTCAAGAAGTTGTTTACGGACGAGGGAAATCAGCATATATTGCAAGCGTTTCTCTCGGACATACTCGAAATACCATATGAGTCGATAAACAACATAATCGTACTGAACTCTGAGATAATGCCAGAGAACATTATAGAAAAATACAGCCGTATGGACATAAAGATGACGGTTGACGGTAACAGGCTTATCAATGTTGAAATGCAGATTAAAGACGAGGGCGATTACAAGGATCGTTCAATGTACTACCTTTCAAAGTTGTACAGCAATCAGCTTAAAAGCGGTGATGGCTACGGAAAACTCAATCAATGTATTGAATTTCATTCTTTTCGATGAATGGACGGATTTTCATTCCTCATTCAGAATGAGAGAAGATAAACGCAATTCTGTTCTTACTGATAACTTCATCGCTCATTACTTTGAGTTGAAGAAAATCGGAAAGAATTTTGACAAGAACAACAAGCAGGAACTATGGCTCAGACTTATAAATGCAGAAACGGAGGATGAACTTGATATGTTACAGCAGACAGGTGTAAAGTCCATACAGGACGCAGTAGTTGTACTGCACAAGATGAGTGCAGACGAAAAGACAAGAGAACTTGCCGAAATGCGTGAAAAGGCACTGCATATTGAGGCAACCGAAAAATCCTTTGCAATAGCTGAAGGCGAAAGAAGAAAAGAAGCTGAAATCCTCGCCAAGATGAGAAAGAGCGGACTTTCAGAAGAACAGATAAAAGCTATCTTAAACAGTTAAGAGCAATCTA